>Ga0181399_1000215_pt1 | contig 21612 bp, 31 predicted proteins | sample 22SPOviralmetaG_FD_130128 | JGI IMG/M metagenome (GOLD analysis project Ga0181399, IMG submission 130128) | Marine viral communities from the oligotrophic San Pedro Time Series (SPOT) site, San Pedro Channel, CA, USA - 22 SPOT_SRF_2011-05-21 | ecosystem: Environmental > Aquatic > Marine > Strait...
ACACCAAATGTATATGGAGTTCAAACGTAAAGAACTAGAAGACAGAGATGCTATGCGTGATGCACAGCGTCAAATGGCTTGGTTTGCATTGTTTGGTATGTTACTATATCCATTCGCAGTTGTTCTAGCAGTGTTTGCAGGAATTGACGAAGCGGCAAAGATTTTGGGCTCGATGGCACCAACATACTTTGTATCAGTTGCGGCGATTGTAGCGGCATTTTATGCTAAAGAAGCAGTTGGCCAAAAGAAGTAATCAGTACTTATAATACATAGTAGTTTGTACGATAAGTATTAGTATGGACTACTATGATATCTTAGGCGTTAACCGTGACGCATCCGATAAAGATCTAAAGAGCGCATACAAAAAATTAAGTATGCAACACCATCCTGATCGAGGTGGGAACGAAGAACAATTCAAAAAAGTTAATGAAGCGTATAGTACACTAAAAGATCCGCAAAAACGCGGCATGTACGATCATCAGCAAAACGGTGGCGGACAAGCATTTAATTTCAATACAGGTAATATGGGAAGCGGACATCCTTTTGAAGATCTCTTTGGACAGATGTTTGGACAAGGGTTTGCTCAACAAAGACGACAGCCTAGAAATTCAGATGTAAATATAAAAGTTACAATAGAATTTGAAGAACAATTAATTGGTAAAAAGATATTAGCAACGTATAGGTTACGTAACGGACAAGAAGAACGTGTAGATCTTGATATACCACCAGGTATTAAACATGGTGATAAAATACAGTATCAAGGACTAGGAGATAGTTCGTTACCAGGTCCAAGAGGTAACATGTATGTTATAGTAAATGTCAAAGGCAAAGTAGGCTGGCGCAGAAGTAATGATGATTTAGTAGTTTTACAAAAAGTTAACTGTTTAGATTTGATTACCGGTGGCAAAGTAATTATTAAAACACTTGATGATAAAAGTTTAGATCTCAATATTCCTGCAGGCACTAAAAATAATACTACATTTAATATTCCAGGATACGGAATACCTAATACTAAGTCTAGAATTAGAGGAAATATGTTAGTTACAATTGAGGCAGACATACCTAAATTATCGCAACAACAAATACGAGAAATTTTAAAATTAAAAAATAGTTAATGAGTGAAGAAGGTCTTGACAAATTGCTAAAAGAATGTACAATAAGCTACAAATACTTATAAAATAAGAGGAAAGTATAAACATGGTTGAACCAAGTAAAGAGTTACAGTTAGTTTTTGATAAGAGTATAAGAGATGCACGTAAGTTACAACATGAGTATGTAACACTTGAACACTTACTTTTTGCAATGATGTGTTCTGATCAATTCTTTGAACTACTAAAAGGTTATGGTGCAGATGTTGACTATATTAAGTCTAATCTAGAGCACTTTCTAAAAACAAGCTGTGATGAAATTAAAACAGAAGAAACTAAACATAAGCCTAAGAAAACACAGTCTGTAGAGAGAGTGTTAAATAGAGCATTTACACAAGTTCTTTTTGCTGGTCGACCTGAGATTACACTTAGTGATGTACTATTAAGTATGATAGCTGAAAAGAAAAGTCATGTTAGTTACTACTTAGAAAAAGGCGGCATTGAAAAAGATCGTTTTGCAGAATATGTAACTGGTGAAATGGACCAAGTCTATCAAGACGAAGAAATGAGTGGTCAAACACAACGAGCATTACGAGCATTTACAACTAACCTAAATGACGAAGCTAAAAAGAACAAAATTGATCCTATTATAGGACGTTCAGAAGAACTTGAAAGTCTTGCACTAGCATTAGGACGTAGACAAAAGAATAATGTATTAATGGTCGGTGACCCAGGTGTTGGTAAAACAGCAGTTGCAGAAGGCCTTGCATACAATATTATTCAAGGCAATGTACCAACATTCCTAAAAGATTACGAAGTATACATGTTAGACATTGGTGCTATGTTAGCAGGTAGTAAATACCGCGGAGACTTTGAAGAACGTTTTAAACTGGTACTAGCAGGATTAAAAAACAAAGGAAATACTATTATGTTCATTGACGAAGCACACATGATGAATGGTGCTGGTGCAGGTGGACAAGGCAATAGTAACGACTTAGCAAATATGTTAAAGCCAGCACTTACTAAAGGCAATTTAAAAGTTGTTGCGTCAACTACTTGGGATGAATACAGGAAGTACTTTGAAAAGGATCGTGCATTAATGCGTCGATTCCAAAGAGTAACAGTTGACGAACCTACACCAGAAGTAGCAAAGGATATTTTACACGGTATTAAAAAATATTATGAAGATTACCATGCAACAACTATTACAGAAGAAGCAATTTCTCAGGCAGTTAAACTTAGCGTAAAATATCAATCAGATAAGAAATTACCTGACAAAGCAATTGACTTGATTGACTTAGCATGTTCACGTTTTAAAATTAACGAAGAAGATGAAAAAATTGTTACTGGTGAAAAGATTGAATTTGAGCTTGCAAAATTAGTTAATATTCCTGCAGAAACAGTTTCACAAAAAGAAACAGACAATTTAAAGAATTTAGAAAATAATCTAAAAGGATCAGTGTTTGGACAAGATGACGCAATTGAAGGTATTGTAGATAAAATTCTTGTAGCACAAGCAGGACTAAAACCTGATGATAAGCCAATTGGATCGTTTGTGTTTATGGGGCCAACAGGAACTGGTAAAACAGAAACAGCAAAACAACTTGCAATACAGTTAGGTGTAGAACTTGTGCGGTTTGATATGAGTGAATATCAAGAGAAGCATAGTGTTGCTAAACTAATTGGTTCACCTCCAGGTTATGTAGGACACGAAGACAGTCAAGGACAGTTAATTGTTAAATTACAAGAACACCCTAATTGTGTACTACTATTAGATGAAATTGAAAAAGCACACCCAGATGTGTCACAAATTTTGTTACAAGTTATGGACAATGGTAAACTGACAGGGTCTAATGGTAAAGAAGCAGATGCACGTAATTGTGTACTAATACTTACAACTAACTTAGGTGCCAAAGATTCAGAGAAAAATACTATTGGATTTGATGAAGACTTTGAACAAAATAATTACGAAGACAAAGAACTCAAAAAGTTCTTTGCACCAGAGTTTAGAAACAGACTAGATGCTACAATTACATTTGCTAAACTTGGTAAGCCTGTAATGATGAAGATTGTTGGTAAATTCTTACTTGAATTAAAAGAACAAGTTGCAGACAAAGGTGTTGTTGTAACACTATCTGATGAAGCATTAGACGCATTAGTTGATTTAGGATTTGATAACAAGATGGGTGCAAGACCACTACAGCGTGTTATTGATAAAGAAATTAAACGTCCTTTATCTAGAGAACTATTGTTTGGAAAGTTGAAAAACGGTGGTACGTTAAATGTTACTTATATAGATAGCAAGTTTACATTAGAATGTGTAGCGGAGGCACTCATTGAATCTGTATGAGACAACTAAGTTATTCTGGGGAAAGTACTTATATAAGTTAGCTATAAGAAATGAACTAGCGCCAATATTTAGATGCAAGAATTTGTCTAATGCTAGACAAGAACTAGATAACCTTCAACTAAATTATGAAGCTGGACTACCATTAGAACGTGTTTCGTGGAATAGAATACATCATGTAACTGAACATGCATTTATAGATGCTAAACTATTGTATAGTAACTTTAAAACAGCCGACGATTACTTGTTACGAATACAAGGAACTAGAATGAATATATATTCTAATGATAATTCTTGGTTGAAATATATTGCATCTATATTAGCAAAAGATAGTGTATGTGAATTTTGGGAACCAAGTATAGATAACATTGATGTATTAGATTCTAATACAATTATAGTTCCTAAAAGTAATGGATATGAATATAAAGTAACCCTAAACAGTGTACTAGGTAACGATGGGTTTGCTACATTTGCAACTGCTAATCCACATCTAATTAAAGCAGGACCTGTACTAATGGAAGAAATGACAGCAAATGGCTATTGTAATAACTTATATTTTTATGCTAGAGATATGAAAGTAGTGCAACTTTGTAGTCTCTTATTAAACAATATTAGACGTATTGACAAATTAGTCGTTAAGTCTTATATAGATAAATAGTTATATGGCACAGAGCGAAACAATATTATCAGCAAATACGCATCCGGGAGATAGTACAGTTCAAACTATCACGGGTGAAAAATATAAAGGTGATGGTTACTACGGTAGATCCGATGGTTTCCACACAGTACAATACAGTATAAACAGCTTTAAAGGCACAGTTAATGTACAAGCAACATTAGCTATTGATCCTGTGGAGGCTGATTGGTTTACTGTATATACACAAGCATACCTAGATGACCAAGGTGATACTGTAAGTAATATAACAAACTTTACAGGAAATTATGTATGGATTAGATCATACATAAGCAACTGGACTGAAGGCACTGTTAATATTGTACAACTAAATCATTAAGGCGGAACATAATGGAACATTTTGTAAGAATAGTTTTTGAAAAAGACGAAAGTTTAACTGAATCAAAGTTAGACGAGTCAATTTTTCCAGGCAACGAACTTCTTGAAACAGAACAAGGAGCAAGTGTATATCATATACCTTTGCCAAGAGAATTAAACGAAGAAGAAGCTGATGGCTATGCAGATCGTTTAAGTGCATATATGTTTGAACAAGGTCTTGAAGACTTTGATATTGAAATTTCAACAGATCAAGATGAACCTATTAGTGAAGTAACATATGATGATGACGATGACTTCTTTATGGAGTATGGCGTTATGTGGTACAATGATGATGACAATCCAATAGACGAAGCAGAATATCAAGGACGTAAAGTTAAACTTGGTAAGCCTATGGCAGGTGATGTCAAGAAGTTTAAAGTATATGTTAAGAATCCAAAGGGTAATGTAGTCAAAGTTAACTTTGGACAAAAAGGCGTAAAAATTAAAAAAAGTAACCCTAAAAGACGTAGAAGTTTTAGAGCAAGACACAACTGTGATAATCCAGGACCGCGTCATAAGGCACGTTACTGGTCATGTAGGAAGTGGTAAAATGCGTATAGAAGAAATATTAACTGAAGCAGATAAACAAGGTTGGCTAGGTAAAGCATGGGACACTGTGCTACATGGCAGAAAAGACCCACTTGTTCCTTGGGTTAGACAACATATACGCAGTAAAGGTACACAATGGATCTACAGAAATGTAGATAAACAGTTCCCAAAACGTTATGTAAGAAGTGATGTAAAGAGTGCTATAGGACAAGTACTAGGAACAGGAGCATAACATGCGTATTGATGAATTCACAGTACCACAAGAAACAAATTTAGGCTTTGATGTAGTTGATGACGTATGTGTATTCATGCGTAACGATCCTGTATTTTATAGAAAAAGTTTTTTTCCCACTATGTCTAAAATAGCTGACATGCATCGTAATGGTAAAGAAATTAATGCCAATGAATGTATGGGGTCTATGGTAGAAAATGGTATAAATTCTTATTGTAAGAAATTTAAAATTGCACCAATACCTGATGAAGTGTTTACACAAGATGATAGAACTGGTATTATAGACAAAATCTTTTCTGAGGAAATGGAATCAATCAAAGGTGGTGACTATAAATGAGACTAAGACAATTATTTGAAGCACCTAGAACAGCCGTAATGGCTTTTGGTCGTATGAATCCTCCTACTATTGGTCATCAAAAACTTGTTGACAAGATAAAAAGTATTCCTGGAGATCACTATGTGTTTCTTAGTCAAAGTCAAAAACCAAAAACAGATCCTTTAGCATTTGCAGACAAACTACGTTATGCTAAGTTCTTCTTTCCACAAGTTACAATAGGTAATCCTGAAGTAAAAACTATTATTCAAGCACTACAAAAAATTGCTGAATTAGGATATGAAAATTTATTCTATGTTGCTGGTAGTGATCGTGTACAATCATTTGAAGAATTAATTAACAAATACAACGGTATTGAGTATACATTTAAATCAATTAAAGTTGTAAGTGCAGGCGAGCGTGATCCAGATGCAGATGGTGCAGAAGGAATGAGCGCAAGTAAAATGCGTCAAGCGGCTGTAGATAATGATTTAGAATCATTTAAACAAGGTGTTCCACAACCAAAACTAGCAGACGAAATGTTTGCGGCAGTTAGACAAGGTATGGGCATTACAGACAAAGAGCCTGAAATGGCAGAAGGCTGGTTCAGTGGAGATCCATTACCTGCACCGGAATGGCTAAATGATGAAAACAAAGCGTTATGGCAAAAAATTGAACCTACTACTAAAGATAAAAGACTTGTAGCACAATTAAAAAAGTTACAAAGATTTATAAAAGCGGGTCTTACTGACGAAGCCAATCAAGTTATTACAAAAGAACTAAAGTTTCTACAGAGGTAATCATGGACGAACTAGCTGACATTGTTAGATTAGCTGGCGTTAATGAATTCAAAGGTTACTCTCCTTATGAAGGTTCTAATATATCCGTTACTGGTACAGAAAAACGTGAGATAGAACGTGATAAAAATATCCAACCCGGCACAGACGAATGGTTCAAACTATGGTTTAGTCGTCCTTATTGGAAGGGACAGGAATATCCTGCAGGGTTACGAGGACGTAAAAAATGAAGATAACAGATATTCTAAATGAAGATGGTAGAATTGTAAAAGGCGTTAACACTACAGTTGATGTAGGCACTAACGAGATTAAGAAGCAAGCCGCAAAGTTTGGATTTAACGTAGACAAAGACGGCAAGCCGCCAACACTTAGTACTAAAGTAAAAGGCAAGAGTACAAATGTGTTATTTAATTTAGGTATGGCAGAAGGTAAAGAGCCTCTAAGATATACTGCCGCTGAATGGGCTATAATGGAAGGCGGACATAGTTTAGAAAACTCTGTAACACCGCAAAGACAAACAGGAAATTTATTTACATCATTACAGTCAACAAGACTAGTAAAAGAAGCAGAACGTACACTAAAAGAAACGCTAGGAGAAATTGCTCCTAATACAGAAATATTTGTGGACATGGACGGTGTACTTGCAGACTTCTTTGGCGAATGGGCTAAGTCTCAAAATGTTGATAACTGGAAAGACATTAAAGACCCAGCGGCGGCAATAAACAAAATTAGAAACATTGATAATTTTTGGTTAGATTTACCATTACTACCGCAAGCAAAAGAATTGCTTATGCTAATTAAAAAAGTAAAAGGCAAATACAAAATTTGTACAAGTCCATTAGCAAATGATCCTCGCAGTGAGCCACATAAGCGTAGATGGATTAAAGAAAATTTATCTTTCTTCCTTCCTGAAGAAGTAATTGTTACACACAACAAGCCAGCGTGGGCTAAACAAGATGACGGTACTCCTAATATACTCATCGATGATTATGGTGTAAACATTAATGCTTGGGAAGCTGCCGGAGGTATTGGATTTAAATACAAAGATCATAAGTTTGAACGTACAGCTAAAGATATCAAACAGCATATGCAAGAGCCTGTAGAAGAAAACTTTGCTGACGGTAAGAAAAAAGGCAAAAGCAGACCTGGCAGAGTAAAGAAGTCAGGTGCTAGTTGTAATGGTAGTGTAACAGCATTACGCAAACGTGCTAAGAACGCAAGTGGTGAGAAGGCTAAAATGTATCACTGGTGTGCGAATATGAAGAGCGGAAAGAAGAAGAAATAATGTTTAGTAAACAATGTAAATTACACCTAGAAAAGCAAGGTGAAACAGGACTACAACATATGAAGACAGCACTAAAAACAGCAGTTAAATTACAGTTGTTAGTGCCAACACTAATAATACACAGTGTTGCACCAAGATTTTTTACAAATACTGCATCAACTGTTATGAAAGATATTTTAGATGAAAGAGATAGACATTAAACACTATGTACATAAGTACAAAGAACACGAAGCAAAAAGGATAAGTACTAATATGCGTAATGCATATTGGAAACAATATCTATCGAAACTGAAGGAACAAGACAATGAAAATGTATGAAGTATTTAATGAAGGTGCGGCTCCTTCAGCAGTTAAAAAATTAATGGCAGGACACAAGTATACTTGTAAAGATTGCGGTTGTGAAATGCATAATTGCAAACCAGATTGCGATTGTAAACATGATTCACATGACGAAACAGGATCATGGTGGAAAGACGAAAACGGCAATGGTATTCCAGACGTAATGGAAGAATCAAAAGATACACACTGTTCAGACAAGTGTTGTGGCGCTGATGTAAAAGCAGAAGATTGTAAATGTCCTCCAACATGTAAGCATTGTAACTGTAATGCAGTAGCTGAAACTACTACTTCAGGCGGAATAGCTACTTCAATGGGCGGTGGCAATGGGTTTGCTAACGGTGGGCCTGGTGTAATTAAACGTGCAAGAAAATCACGTAACAAAGCATCTAAACGATAAATACGTTATACTAGTATAATTGGAGACTTTTAAATGAGAAAAGCAGAATTTAAAGAAGGGTTAGCTGACGAAGCACAACGTGCCGAAATGGATCACGAAGTGCAAATGGCTCGTGCTGATCTTTACAAGATTGCAAAATATGCAATCAAATTACACGATATGTTAAAAAGCGTAAGTGAAGCAGAAGGCTTAGAAGGATGGCAACAGGCTAAAATTACTAAAGCCGCTGACTACATTGGATCAGTGTATCATAACTTAGACTATGATCAAAAATTTGCTGGCGGACAAATAGCTGAAGAACCTACAGTTGAAGGTGATTACAAGCAGTCATTAAACGCTATCTTAGAAAAAAAATTAGCTGACAGTTAAGGACGTTCAATGAGTAATGTCCGAAGCATATTAAATGTATTAGATGCAATCAACGAAAACACCGTTCCTACGCCTGAGCGCGAAGGCTGGTGGGCTGACGAAGATAGTACAAGTATAGACTTCCAAGGATATAATCAAGATACTTACAGAGGAAAGCATCCTTTTGTAATTGTTAACAGAGGTAATCAAGTTACTCTTATTTGGATACCTACCGCTAAAGCTCGACAAGAAATCAAAGCAAAATATCCTAACTCAATATTATACAAAACAGGTACTGAAAAGTCTCCACAGCCAATATCAGTATCAACTAGTAGTGTTGATAAAATTGAAAAAAAGTTAAATGATTATAAAGATACATTAGACAACTTTGTTAAGTCTGATCAAAAAGGATTAGCAAACAATCCTGAAGCAGTTGGTGCAATTACAGAGTTAAATCAAAGACTTTCTACACTAGGATTTAGTGCAACTACAGGTTCAACAAAATACGATATTAAAACTGTTAATACAGTAAAAGCATTACAACAAGCATATAATAATATGTACGGTGATCAAAGACTCAAAGTTGATGGTGACTTAGGACCAAATACGTTTAAATCGTTAACTGCCGTTGAAACATTAATAAAAAGGTTTAATCTTCAAACTACAACTACAGAATCATTTAAAAGTGAAATTGCTAGAAATATTATTAAAGAAGAAGTAAGCCAACTAACTGGTCCTGACGCCGGCGAACTAACAAAAACATTAGTTGCATTAGATAAATTTTATCAATCAGCAACTACTAACGGATTAACTGTTAGCCCTGAATTACAGCAAAAACTTATAAATGCTAGACTATCGTTAGCAACACATACTATTGACGTATCAAGAGAAATAACACCATATATTAGTACAATATCTAAAGGTGCAGTTGAAAGATCAAAAGAACAGACTAAAGTAGCAACTGGTGGCGGCAAAATAACAGTAGAACCAACAAGCAGACTAGAAACCAAAGGTAAAACACCCGAACCTAAAGTTGTAAAAAAAGCAGAACCTGAAGTTGTAACACCCGAACCTAAAGTTGTAAAAAAAGCAGAACCTGAAGTTGTAACACCCGAACCTAGACCTAGCGTTCTTCCATTTAGAGGCGGCGATGATATCCAAGCAATGCAATCAGATATGCTAGTATTGTTAAGTGCTTGGACAGGCAATCAAGAGACCTTTAAAGTAAAAGTACAAGAATTTATAGATCTATATCAAGAAAGCATTAACAAAAATGGCGATGATCGTGTACGTATGCAAGCTGAAGGATTAATGCGTAGACTAATACAAATATTAATTGGTAATAGTAGAGTTCCTGATAATGTACAAAGCGACAGTGCAGGGAAAATTTTAATACGTAAAGATAAAATTGACAGAAGTACAGTTAAATTAATAAGAGACTTTAGAACTAGTCTAGGCGGGCCTAAGCCAGAGCCAGAGCCAGAGGAAGAGTCTAATGTTTTTGAGTTTCAAATAAACGGGTTTCCAGGTAAAATTACTATAACAGATGATAACACTATTGAAGCAGATGTATATGACTATGAATTTAAAAATGTCAAGTTTCTGCCTCCAAGAGCGTTCGAAGGCACTGATGATAGACCAGGAAAAGATGGAACACAGATATATGGTAGTAATGATGCTAACGGCGCAACTAAAGCCTTTGATCAACAATGGGATGAGTTTTTTGAAAAACTTGCAGAAGCTGATAAGTTAGTTAAGGAAAGAAAAGACTAATGAAAGTATATAGTATTATTACAGAAAACTCAAAGTCTGCCAAGGACGTTGCAAATATGTTTGATCAACAAACTTGGTACAAAATATTTGCACACTATTCTGCAACAGCAAACGGTGGCAACTATGAAAATCCTGGCATTAGTCTTGGTAATAATAAAGGATCTATTTTAAAACGATTACAAACTATGGATGTTGCTATAGGTAGTAAAATGGATCAATACACAAATAATTATGATTGGTTGCGTACAGCTAGACGTTATGGTTTAACTAAAGGATTATCTGTAGAAGCTGGGTGGGACGAAATAGCAAACCACTTGCGAAAAGGTACTATTGGTGACTATAGAAAATTAAAAGGCTTTGATGTTGCCGATAATCCATTAACTGCTCCAAATGCAAGTCCTAACACATCTGAAACTAGAGAAAAATTTATTGAACTAGTTCGAGCAAGCGGATTAGTACCAAACAGTTTTTCCGATGCCGGTAAATTAAAAGCTGTATGGAAAAAATGTATAATGGAATGGTTACCAACACTCAGAGATGATGAGTGGAAACGTAAGTTAGACTGTGTTCCTGCTAATAATCAATCAGGAGCTCCAGTTGTTGTATTATCAGCGAAAATGAGAGATCAATATTTAATTTCTAAACTAGGAAATGGTGCCATATCACTTGAAGATTTTGCCAAAGTATTGTATCAATGGTTAGTAAACGCTGATATGTTGTTTTCTAAAGACGGTTATTGTCAAGAACCAGAACAATAAGTTCTTTTTTCTCTTGACAAGCAACTAAAATTCATGTATAATTAGTATAAATTAACAAAGGAGAACCTTATGAGTGACCGTACCTATGGTGCAGAAGAAAAGGCAAAGCTGGAAAGAATCGTCCGTGAAGGCGTAACAGTAATGCAAGAAGTTGAAGATTTAAACTTAGGACTAAAAGATACTGTAAAAGCAGTAGCAGAAGAACTTGATATTAAACCTTCACTAATTAATAAAGCAATTAAAATTGCACAAAAAGGTGATTGGGCGCAACACTATGATGCGTTTGATGATTTAGAAACACTTATCACTACACTTGGATATGACAAGTAATATGCAGAAAATTAAGCAGTTTTGGATTAATAGTTATACAACTGATAAGGTTGCATTTGCATTTGAACTTATTAGTTTTGTCTTTACAGTGGCCGCTAGTTTAACATTAGCGTTCAATGCTAAAGACCCTAATATGCTTATTATCTATCCGTTCTTTTTTGTAGGATCGGTTACACAATGCTACGCGGCTGTTCGCAGAGGCGCGGCATGGGTAATGTTACTAACAGGTTACTTTGCTGTTATTAATGTATTTGGATATGGAGTTGCGGCACTATGGTGGTAAAACCCTATCAACAACTAGCATGGTTTAGTACAGCATGTTTGTTGGTTGCGGCAACAATGGCCGCATTTAATTTATACCCTTGGTACATTTATGCATTTATTGCAAGCAACAGTCTTTGGGTATTAATCGGTATCCTGTGGAAAGAACGTAGTCTTATTGTTCTAAACGCAGGATTAACCGTAATTTATGTTGCAGGACTTGTCCTGTAATAAGTACTATTAACGCCAATGGCAATTGCCAGGCAAGAAGAAGGTTAAGTTGGCCATAAGCAACGAAGGAGAAAGTTAATGCCATATGTAGATGCGATGTTTGATCGCGATTCCGACATCATTCGAGTTGTCGAACGTAAAGATGGAAAGAGAGCTTTCCGAGAGTTTCCAACAAAATATACCTTTTATTATGAAGATCAAAGAGGCAAGTACAAGAGTGTGTACGGTGATCCTCTAAGTCGTATTGTATGTAAAAACACCAAAGACTTTCGTAAAGAAGTTGCTATTAACAAAGGCAAAAACTTATTCGAAAGCGACATTAATCCTATCTTCCAATGTTTAAGTGAACATTATCTCAATCAAGATGCTCCTAAACTAAACATTGCATTCTTTGATATTGAGACTGACTTTGATCCAGAGCGCGGCTTTGCTGATCCAAGTGATCCCTTTATGCCTATTACTTCTATCTCTGTATACTTACAATGGTTAGAAACAATGGTATGTTTAGCTGTGCCGCCAAAGACACTTACTATGGAGCAAGCAAAAGCAGAACTAGAAGGCATTGACAACGTAATGCTGTTTGAAAAAGAAGGTGATATGATTGACACTTTCTTGACACTGATTGAAGATAGTGATATCTTATCAGGTTGGAACAGCGAAGGTTATGATATTCCGTATACTGTAAACAGAACTGCTCGTGTACTAAGCAAAGATGACACACGTAGATTCTGTTTGTGGGGACAACTTCCTAAGAAACGTGAGTATGAAAAGTATGGTAAATCAGCTGTTACCTTTGACCTAATAGGCAGAGTGCATTTAGATAGTTTGAATTTATATCGTAAATACACGTATGAAGAAAGACACACATATAGACTTGATGCCATTGGCGAAATCGAAGTTGGCGAAAACAAAGTCCCTTATGAAGGCACTTTGGACGCATTGTACAACAATGACTTTAGAAAGTTCATCGAATACAACATACAAGATACCGCACTACTGGACAAGCTGGACAAAAAACTAAGATTTATTGATCTAAGTAACGAACTTGCACACGCAAACACTGTTTTGCTACAGACCACTATGGGTGCTGTTGCTGTTACAGAGCAAGCTATTGTTAATGAAGCGTGGCACAGAGGTTTACAAGTTCCAAATCGCCCAAAGCGTGATGAAGAAAACACACAAGCCGCTGGTGCATACGTAGCATTTCCTAAGAAAGGCTTGCACAAGTGGATTGCATCGATGGATTTGAATTCACTGTATCCTAGTGTTATTCGTGCATTAAATATGGGCCAAGAAACAATCGTAGGACAAATACGTCCTGAAATATCAGATGCTCGTGTAACAGAAGACATGGGTCTAAAGAAGAAGAGCTTTGCTGGTAGTTGGGAAGGACGTTTTGCTACAGAAGAATATGAAGCTGTAATGGAGCAACGCAAAGATGCTTCGTTAACTGTTGACTGGGAAGACGGTCGAAGTGATGTACTGTCAGGTGCAGAAATTTATCAGTTAATATTTGACAGCAATATGCCTTGGATGCTTAGTTCAAACGGTACTATATTTACAACAGAGTTTGAAGGCGTTATCCCCGGACTACTAAAACGTTGGTACAGTGAACGTAAAGACTTGCAGAAAATGTTAAAGAAAGCAAAAGATGCAGGCAACGAAGCAGAAATTGAATATTGGGACAAGCGTCAGCTAGTTAAAAAGATTAACTTGAATAGTTTGTACGGTGCTATTCTAAATCCTGGTTGTAGATTCTTTGACAAACGTATAGGACAGTCAACTACATTATCAGGTCGTACTATTGTTAAACATATGAGTGCAGAAGCAAATAAAGTTATTACAGGTACATATGATCACGTAGGTGATGCAGTTATATATGGTGATACAGACTCTGTGTACTTTAGTGCATACCCAGCACTAAAAACAGATATTGAAAACGGCACAATTCCTTGGAACACTGACAAAGCTATTACACTTTATGATCAAGTTGCTGAAGCAGTAGACGGTACATTTGCTGATATGATGCAAGAAGCATTTCATTGTCCAAAGAGCAGGTCGGACGTTATTGCGGCAGGTAGAGAGATTGTTGCAGAGTCAGGCTTATATATTACTAAAAAGCGTTATGCGGCACTAGTCGTAGACAACGAAGGCTTTAGAACAGACACAGATGGCAAACCGGGCAAAGTAAAAGCAATGGGCTTAGACTTGCGTAGGTCAGATACGCCTGTGTTTATGCAGGAGTTCCTAAGTGAACTATTGCTTATGGTACTTACAGACATTCCACAAAAACAAATACTAGATCGTATTACAGAATTTCGCAAGGAGTTTAGTGAACGCCCTGGTTGGGAGAAAGGTGCGCCAAAACGTGCAAACAAAGTAGGTCACTACAAACGTCTTGAAGAAAAGCAAGGTAAAGCAAACATGCCTGGGCATGTACGGGCAAGCATTAACTGGAATACGCTCAAGCGTATGAACGGAGACAAGTACTCGCAAGAGATTGTTGACGGTATGAAAGTTATTGTTTGTAAACTAAAACAAAACCCACTAGGATATACAAGTGTTGCTTACCCAACAGATGAATTGCGTATTCCAGATTGGTTTAAGGAACTGCCATTTGACGATGCGGCTATGGCAGAGACTATTATTGATAACAAACTAGATAATTTAATTGGTGTGCTGAACTATCCATTAGAAGATACTAAGCAAGACACAACATTTTCAAGTTTGTTTGATTTCGGAGACTAAAATGAAGATTAAATTCGAAGCAGAAATAGATACTGAGAACACTCAGGACCTAAATACTATTGAAGAATTAATTGCATTGCTAAAAAATTTAGCAGACAACTATTACGAGGAGTAAGATGAACCTAAAAGTAACAGAAGTACAGCACTATACAGATACGTTATTTCGTATTCGTACAGAACGCCCTAGTACATATAGATTCACAGCAGGTGAATTTACAATGATAGGTATGGGCGATAATGATGTTATGCGAGCTTACTCTTTTACAAGTGGTCCATATGATGAATACTTAGAGTTTTATAGTATTAAAGTACCAGATGGTCCTCTTACTAGCAGACTACAGCATATTAAAGTAGGTGACGAGCTTGAAGTAGGTAAAAAACCTACAGGCACACTTACATTAGCCAACTTAGAGCTAGGCGGCAACTTATGGTTGTTAGCTACAGGCACTGGCATAGCACCGTTTATATCGCTTCTAAGAGACCCTACAACGTATGATCACTTTGATCAGATACATGTATACTGGAGTGTACGTAAAGCGGCAGAACTAGAAGCATACGATAGTTTTTTACAAGAACAAGGTATTAAGTATACAGCAATAGTTACACAAGATCCTGAATGGACAGGACATAATAAACGTATAACAACATTTATTAGAGCAGGACAGATAGTACCTAATTTAGAACCTAGCGATCACAAAGTTATGATCTGCGGTAGTTTAGATTTTAATAACGAAGTAGCAGGCATGTTTGATGGCTGGGGATTTAAAGAAGGAAATCGTAAACAAGCGGGAACGTTTGTACAAGAAAAGGCATTTGTATCATGAAAGTAGGATTTACTTGTAGTACGTTTGATTTGTTACACGCAGGACATTTAATTATGTTACGTGAAGCAAAAGAACAATGTGATTATCTTATATGCGGATTACAAGTTGATCCAAGTATAGATAGAAAAGAAAAGAACGCACCTATACAAACTGTAGTAGAACGCTACACACAACTAAAAGGTGTTGAGTATGTAGATGAAATTATTCCATACGGCACTGAAGCTGATTTAGAAGACATCCTTAGTATGTACCCAATTGATGTACGCATACTAGGAGAAGAATATCGCGACAAAGATTTTACAGGCAAGGACATTTGCCGTAAACGTGATATTGATTTACACTTTAATAAACGAGACCATCGTTTTAGTACAAGTGATTTACGGAGAAGAGTTTGTGAATAAATTTATATTTGATGTAGACGGCACACTAACACCAAGCCGTGGAAAAATTAATAAAGAATTTGAACAATGGTTCTTAGATTTTTGTTTAAACCAAGATGTGTATCTAGTTACAGGTAGTGATCATCCTAAGACTGTAGAACAAGTTGGTGAAGCTATTGTAAATGCATGTAAACGTGTTTATAATTGTAGTGGTTCTGATGTATATGAAAAAGGCAAGAACATAAGAACAAATAGTTGGTCAATGCCTAAAGAGCAAATGAACTGGTTGGAAGATAGATTAGAAGAAAGTGCCTTTAATTTACGTACAGGCAACCATATTGAACAACGACCTGGTATGGTTAACTTTAGTATAGTAGGACGTAATGCTAATCTTGAAGAACGTGCAAGATATGTAGCTTACGATAAGTTTGAAAACGAACGCAAATTAATTGCAGACTTATTTGAACAACGCTTTCCACATATGCAAGCTACAGTAGGTGGCGAAACAGGTATTGATATTGCTCCTTTAGGTGCAGACAAAAGTCAAATACTTGCAGACTTTAACAAAAACGATAGAATATTATTCTTTGGTGATGCAATGGAAGAAGGCGGCAATGATTATCCGTTAGCAGTAGCATTAACTAACGGCGGATCTTTTGGAGTCAATGGATGGCAAGAGACTTGGAAACACTTACAAGATAAAAACATTTATAAAGGTTCAGTATAATGAAAATATTACTAACTGGTCATAAAGGATTTATTGGTAGTTCATTATATAATGCACTTACATTGAATCATGAAGTTACAGGTATTGATTTAAAGGATGGTTGGGATAGAGATCATTTAAATAATAATCAAGACTTACTAACTTGTGATTTTCCTAATATAGAATTTGATTTAATTATACATTTAGCAGGTAAAAGTGGAGTACGTGAAAGTTTTACAGACCCTGCAGGATATTGGAATAACAATGTAGAAGCAAGTAGACGTTTGTTTGACCGTTATCCTGATACACGTATACTATATGCAAGTAGTTCAAGTGCTTACGAGCCCGATTTGAACCCTTATGCGGCGTCTAAGTTTGTATTAGAAGAACTAGCAGAACGTTATCCTGATACATTAGGTATGCGTTTTCATACTGTGTATAGTGATAACTGTCCTAGAGAAAATATGTTCTTTAATAAACTACGAAACGGTAAACTTGAGTACACAACATCACATTATAGAGATTTTATACACTTATTAGATCTAATTGATGCAATACAAATCCTTATTAATAACAAACATGTAAATGGAATTATTGATATTGGTACAGGAAAGCCAATAAAGATCCAAACACTTGCACCTGACTTACCAGTACGTATAACCACCCCAGGTGAACGTCAGTGGACTTGTGCAAATACAGAAAAAATGAAACGTTTAGGCTTTAAACCTAAATACTCGGTAGAAAAGTTCTTGACAAACAGCAACTTAGACAATATAATATATATAAACAATGGAGAAAAGGTATGAAAGACATATTACAAGACGTGGTAGCCCACACACACGCACTAGGGTTCCTATCGTTAGTTAAAGTTAGCAACGACGATGGCACAGCAATTGACTCAATGGCTGAAGATCGAAGTGTTATTTTAACAGGATCAACAAGCACACCAGTTGCAGAATTTACAGGCACATTTGGTATGCCTAACTTAGACAAGTTAGCATTGCATTTGAAAAATCCTGAGTATCAAAAAGATGCAAAGATTGATGTAGTGCAAGCAGAGCGTAACGGCGAAACTATTCCAACACACATTCACTTTGAAAATGCAACAGGTGACTTTGAAAATGACTATCGCTTTATGAATAAAGCAATCATTGAAGAAAAACTAAAAACTGTTAAATTTAAAGGTGCAAGCTGGGCAGTAGAGTTTGCTCCAAGCATGGCAAGTATTGCACGTATGAAGTTGATGAGTGCGGCACACGCAGAAGAACCTACATTTAATGTCAAGACTGTAGATGGTAACTTAGTATTCAGCTTTGGTGATGCAAGTACACACGCAGGCGAGTTTGTATTCCAACACGGAGTAGAAGGTACATTAACACACACTTGGAGTTGGCCTGTAGCACAAACACAAGCAATTCTAAACTTAGATGGTGACCTAACAATGAGCATTAGTGATCAAGGTGCTATGAAGATTAGTGTTGATAGTGGCATGGTCAAGTACGATTATATTTTACCAGCGCAGAGCAAGTAGAATATGCGGAAAGATTTAACTACAGAACAAAAAGATTATGCACGTTTTTTACCTGCACTTAGTGGCTTCTATGCTACATACGTAGGTAAGCAACGTTTCGACGAGTATGTAGATAAGTCGCGAATTCCTAGTAACTTTACACACGGTGTTGAAAGTCTAAACTATCTAAATGCACAAGAAGGCCAGTTCCAATATAAATGGAGTCTATACTCGGCAGGACATGCTGACTTAGATACAACTAAGGTTGTGCCTAAAGAAGACATGGTTCGTAATAGGGATAGAGACAACACTTGGTTACTTGGTGACTCAGGTGGTTTCCAAATTGGTAAAGGTGTTTGGGAAGGCGACTGGAAAGATCCTAATTGTCCTAAAGCGCAAAAGAAACGTGACGGTGTGTTACGTTGGATGGACGCTTACATGGACTATGGTATGATACTTGATATTCCAGCTTGGGTAGCACGTTCTCCTGAAGGTGCAAAAGCAACAGGTATTAGTACATACGATGAAGCTGTTAAAGCAACACGCATTAACAATGACTACTGGATGAAACATAGAACAGGTGCTTGTAAATTTCTAAACGTACTACAAGGTGAGAATCATGCAGATGCTGATGACTGGTACGAGCAAATGAAAGATTATTGTGATCCAGCAAAGTATCCTGACAATCATTTTAACGGTTGGTCAATGGGTGGACAGAACATGTGCGATGTGCATTTGGTTCTAAAACGCATAGTTACATTACACTTTGATAACCTACTACAGCAAGGCATACACGATGTAATGCACTTCTTAGGCACATCTAAACTAGAATGGGCTACACTATTAACTGATATACAACGAGCCGTAAGAAAGAATTATAATGAAAACTTTACTGCCACATTTGACTGCGCTAGTCCTTTCCTTGCAACCGCAAATGGACAGATCTACATTCAGAATGAAACTGAAGACAGAAGCAAATGGACGTATCGTATGGTGCCATCAGTTGACGATAAGAAGTATGCTTCAGACAACCGTGGATTTAGAGACACTGTTATATCAGATGGGGTATTTAAAAACTTTGAAGACTCACCGCTTACCGCAGAACTCAAAGTATCGGACGTTTGCACTTATGCTCCAGGCGACCTAAACAAGATTGGTAAAGAAGGAAAGACATCATGGGATAGTTTTTCATATGCGATCCAAATGGGTCATAACGTGTGGAGTCACATTAATGCAGTTCAAGAAGCAAACAGACAATACGACAATGGAGTTATTCCAAAAATGCTTGTACAAGAGCAATTTGACAGGATTCTATTTAGAGATGTTGTGGAAGAAATATTCGCAATTGACAACAAAGAAGAAGCCCTAGCAAAGATTGATGAGTATTCAAAGTTTTGGATGGCTATTCCAGGTACAAGAGGTGCTATTGGTAAAAAGACTGTAAACGCTAGTACACACTTTAATGCATTGTTTGATGTTGAAGAACCGATTGTCAATGAAGACGAATTAGATGAAACTAAATTGGAGAACCTTGAGGATGAGCAATTATGAAAATGAGGAAGACAAACTCAGAGCCCACTACGACGAACTAAAACGGAAACATAGAGAGCTTGACGAAGAACTTGAAACCAAGTATAATAATGTTACAGTAACAGAAGAAGTGCGTAGAATGAAAACAATGAAACTTTATCTAAAGGACGAAATGCATCGAATTAACTTATATCTAATACAAAAAGGTTTAGAATGAGTCAACTAACTGAAAAACAGGCTAGAAAAGACTTTAGAGAAATGCGTAAAAAAGACAAGATATTTTCTGAGCTTTGGCCTGATACAGATAGACAATTTTACGAATGGTGCTCTAATTACTTAGACTATAAGCACATTAAGGATAAAGATGAAACGTGATTACAATATAGGAACAAAAGAACAAGTGATATTCTTTACAGGTGTTGAAGTTGAAAAGACTCCAGCGTTTGGTATGAAGACATTGTTTGTTACTGGTAAACAAGACTACAATGAAATCATGAAGTACTACAAAGAAGAACAATGTGAACACATTTTCTTTGGTGCTAATCATAGTTACAATCCTGTTACAGCAGATGAGTTTGAAGATTGGGATCTAATGATTCGTGCGTTTACTGATCAAGAAATATTATGTAGTTTAGACATACCAAGTACAATTAATATGGATTGGTTCTTAGATGGCGGACTAACTGAAACAGATTATTTTATCCCACAGATACGTGTTGTAGTACCTTATGTTAAACAGTGGAACTATAACACAATGGTTAAAATCGACGACAAAGATTTTAAAGCATCTAATCCAGGCGTTTGGTGCCATAGCCTGCATGATTTGATGGACCGTAATAAATTTACGGATTGGAGCAAATATGGCCTTGACAAAGTGATTAAATGAAAGTATACTATAAACAATGCAAGAACGTTATTACGACTACATGCTTCGCAGAACGAGAGAGGAAGATAACAAAATGGCAATAGAAACATCTATGGACAAAGCAGAACGCAGTATTTGGGTAACCTTTAATAAAGAAGGTGTACACATGTACCCTGGTGCAGACACAGATCCTAAACTAGCAACCGGCGATTGGGATGACGTATCATTCCTTGGTATTCCACATCGTCATATTTTTCACTTTCGTGTTCGTATTGAAGTATTTCATAACGATCGCGACATTGAGTTTATTCAGTTCAAACGCTGGATGCAAAGACTTTATGACGTTGAAGGTGTATTAGAGTTAAACCACAAGAGCTGTGAAATGATTGCAGATGACTTGTACAAAGAAATCGCTACAAAATACCCAGGCCGATTTGTAGAGATTAGCGTTGCAGAAGACAACGAAAATGGCTGTTCAATTTACTACCCTAGATAATGATAAGAGAGAGAACTCAAAAATGTCTATTAAATTCAATCGTGAAGCATACACGAAAGTGTTTGACGACTTGGACAAATTCCGCGACTACTGTCGTTTTGAAGGAAAAGTCTTTAATGAAGCAGATATGTATAAGAAAGATTCTTATGTATGGCAGGCTTATGGGAAATATCAAAACTACCTTCGTGCAAAGGCACGTAATGGTGGTCGCAACTTTAAACCACGGAGATAACTAATGACTATTCATATTGTAGACATCGAAGCAGTAGACACACGCTACACAAAGCAATGGAAAGAATATCTTCCAAAGCAACTTCAACGAGCTACAAATGAAGAAATAAATGTTATTAGTGGTGGCGAAACCCCTCAGGCTACAACACCTGGGGCGTTTCTAAACTTTGGTGGTACTAATGTGTACAAATCAAAACAACTAGAAACCATCGGTGAAATGTTC
>Ga0181399_1000216_pt1 | contig 21580 bp, 17 predicted proteins | sample 22SPOviralmetaG_FD_130128 | JGI IMG/M metagenome (GOLD analysis project Ga0181399, IMG submission 130128) | Marine viral communities from the oligotrophic San Pedro Time Series (SPOT) site, San Pedro Channel, CA, USA - 22 SPOT_SRF_2011-05-21 | ecosystem: Environmental > Aquatic > Marine > Strait...
ACCAGAGTATTTACCTATAGCGTTAGTTTCAAGAGTTGACATTATAAATCACTCCAAGCAGAGCCATTGTAAAACTGTACTTTGCTATCTGTTGTGTTATAGATTATATCTCCAGCAGCACTTGTTAGTGCATTACGCTGTGTAGTTGTATAAGACTTTAAATTTAAAGAGTTTTGCATAGCAATGTTATTGCCAGATGCTTTAGATATTGTGTTTACTTTGACAGTTACCATTAGATAACTACCAGTGTACCATTATTCGTTACTGTGCCTGTGATTGTAATAGGTCCAGCCATAACTGAACCTGTGTTTGCTGGTACTGTGTATGTAGCAGCTTGTACTTGATTGTGTTGGAAGATACCACCAGCTGTAGATAGAACTACACCAGCTTGATTCCAGTCAGCCATATCTGTATTGTCTAACTCGTAGTGTATTCCATTAGCAATACCATCTGTAAGTGTAAAGTCTGAATCTCCATCTGATAATGCAGATGCTGAACCTGATGCTATTTGATTAGGATTTATTTTATATACAGTTCCATCTGTAACATCTTCCATAATTAAGAAGTCATTTGCTGTATCTGCTGTTATACCTGTACCATCAGCTAAGTTAGATGGGTCTACAGTTAACGATACTGCTCCAGATGTTGCACCTCCAGCTAAACCAGAGTTAGCTGCTGTATTTACTTCTGTTATATCTCCTGCAGAAACTATATCTGATATTAAAGCTTTTTTTGTACTGTTGTCTGTTACATCTTCTATAAGAATATAATCTGATGTAGTAGCTGTAACAACACTAGCTGCATTTACATCAACATTCAATGTTACTGTACCAGTTACTCCTCCGCCATCTAGAGCTGTACCAGCAGTAACACCTGTTATATCTCCAGTTGTTGCTGTTGCCCATTCTACAATACCACCAGATGATACTTGTAAAGTCTGCCCTGATGAACCTATACTTAATTTTGCAAGTGTATTGCTACCAGAAGCATAAAGAATATCCCCAGTAGTATAACTTGTAAGTCCAGTACCACCATCTGTTTCATCAAGTGTTCCTGTTATTGAACTAGCTGCTAAATCTACGGCTAATTCTGTAGATTCTATTACAAGTCCACCATTTGATTTAAGGTCAGTACTAAATGTTGTACCAGTTAAATCTAAACCATCACCAGCTGTGTATTCTGTGTTGGTATCTGTAGCTGCAATTGTAATAGCACCCGAACCATTAGTTATAGTTACATTAGTTCCTGCAGTTAATGTAGCTTTAGATAGTGTATTACCTGTAGTTTTACCTATAAGTAATTGACCATCTGTGTAAGATGTTTGTCCTGTACCACCTGTAGCAACTGATAATGTTGCTGATAATCCTGAAGCTGTACCAGATACATTGCCTGTTACGTTTCCAGTTAAATTTCCAGTTACATCTCCAGTAACATCACCAGTTACATTACCTGTTAGGTTTCCAGTTACGTTTCCTGTAACTGCACCTGTAACATTACCAGTAACGTTACCAGTTACATTACCTGTTAAATCACCTGTAACGTCTCCTGTAACATCTCCAGTTAAATTACCTGTAACATTTCCTGTAACATTACCTGTTAAATTACCTGTTACGTTAACTGTAATAGAACTTGGTAGTCCAACTGTAAATGCTTGTCCTGTTAATCCTACAGTTGCTTCATTAGCTGTACCTTGTATAGTTAATGCTTGACTATCTAAGTCAACAGCACTTGTAGTAGAACCATCTGTTATATCTAAATCTTGTGCAGTTACGTTACTATCTACATAAGCTTTAACAGATTGTTGTGTAACACCTTTAGTTGCGGAGTTTGATGCCATGTTATCTTCATCTAAAAATAATGTTGTATTAACTGCTGTACCAGCTTCGTTAATTATTGTATCTACTCTGTCATGTACATCATCAAACATTTCTGCCATAGCAACAAATCTAACTTTAGCTCCAATAGAATGAGCATTTAATCCACCACCGTAAGTATCTATGTTTCTAGTAGTTGTTAAGTTAACACCAGATTTTGCTGATACGTAAACATACTCTCTAGTAGAGTCGCTATCTGGGTCAATTACTAAATAAAATCCTGATGTTCCTGATGAAAAATCACCAATACTTGCTGGGGAAGCTGCAACTGAGACTGTTTGGTCTGACGAGCTTGCAGACAATGCAGATATTAATGTTGTTTCGTATGCGTTTTGTAACTGTGTTTCTCTTGCTACCATTAATTATAACCTTTGTAACTATTTTTTGGCAGAGTTTTTTTAGTTGGTTTAAATTGATTACCTAATTTATTGATACTTTTATCTAATTTTTTTAATTTATAAATTGATTTTGCTGTACCAATAACTCCAAATGTTTGTGCTTTATTTTGTATATTACTTTTTAAAGCTTTATGTATATTATTTTTAAGATGTTTCTGTTGATTATATCTTTTTACAATTTCGTTATTCATATTATCCTAAATTAGTTACAGCTAATGTACCAACACCTAGTAATCTAGATATAGATGTAGTAGTACTTTCAGCTCTAACACCTCTTACACGTATCATGCAATACTGAGTAACAGAACCTAATTTTCCATCTTCAATAATTGGATACTCAACAGATTCTACCACACCTCTTATGGTTTCACTAGGTTCATACAAAATTAATGTAACAGCATCTCCTTCTTTATTTTTTAAAGTTTGATAAATAGTTTCACCTAAACCTGTTACACGTAATCTTTTTCTATTTGGTCTTTCTATTTGGTCAGATAAATTTATTGGTATTGTTACAACTACAAGTTCTGGTCTAGGCAAAGCTCTAATAGCTACAGACCTAAACTCAGGAGAAGATGTAAATGTTGTATTAGGTTTTATTACTATCTTCGAGTTAACGTATCTAGCTGTTCTGTTTAATTCATACTCGACACCACCAGTACCAGCAACTGATTGTCCTACTAATTCCCAGTTAGCACTATCTGCATTATCTATAGTGTCATATGTAGTAGATATAAAAACATCTACTTGTCTACCTTCAGATAATTCGTTATGTTCTACTTCTATACCTACCCATTGTTTAGATTCTGATGTAAAAAAGTCTGCATTTGGTAATATTAAATAACCTTCTTGCACAAATATTGTTGCACTTTCTTTATATATATCTTTTCCAGCACCAACAATAATAAATTTACCATCACTTTGAGTAATACCTGTAATAAAAGAACCTGTTCCTATTTCTAAATCTCTAGCCAATCCTGCAGTTGGTAAATAGTATCTCCATAAATATGCTTCAGTATTAGATTCTTTTACACCCATATAAATACTGTCTCTTGTCGCAAACATATGTTTTGGTGAAGCATCTATATTAGATATAATCCATTCTTTTATCAACTGTCTATCAGCTAACACATATAAATCATCAGCAACAGTTAATTGCGAACGATATAATCTACCAGTTTTTGTTGAAACTTCTTTTGTACCAAAAAATACAATACCTTCTGTAGCAGAAATACTATGCACTTCTTCAAAAGGTACATTTGTTTGCCCTTTAAGAGTCATAGTTCCAGCTACATCTTTAATAGAATAAATATTTCCATCTGTACTAGAAACAAGTACGACTGCACCTGCATCTACTACACCTGTAATATTGTGTGTATTCTCTGAAACTATAATTGCATCAGCAACTTGTAAATCTGAACCAGACCAAGTTTTATCAAAAGGACTTACAGCCCACAAATATTCTGCTGTACTTTTTTTACCACTAATAAATAACTGTCCTTTAGAAAACCATATACCTGTTAGTCCACCATTAGAACTCATATGAGTAGTTTCTTCAGTCCATGTAGATGTACCATCAAATTTTATTAACTCTGAATTACTTGTACCATCTGCAGTAGTAGCAAACAATCCATTACCAAAAGCAACAATACCTGTAAAGTTGTAATTTATTGTTAAACCAGTTGTTACTGCTCCCCATGTAGCACCATTATCTGTTGACACATAGATGCTAGTATTATCAGTAAGATACAAATTACCATTAGTTGTTTGTGCTAAATAGTTATTACTACCTTGTAAATCATTACTACCACCACGTACGTTTATTTCATCAGTAGCTTTTAATAGATGTATCTTATAACTTCCTTCTTCATCTCCGTGAAAAACATCTATACCTTTAGAATCAAAAAATTTACTCACATCATCTTCTTCACCATTTCTTTGATGTGCTGTGTCTAATCCCTCACCACCACTAAAGTTACTTCTAGAAAAAATCTGTCCTACGTTAGTAGTAATATCTTCAGGGTTAACTGCAAGGTTTATACTTTGTTGCGGAAACTCTGCTGATTGTACTGTTAAAACTCTATTAGGACCTGTAGCTGTACGCATAAGTAAATCGTCTAATTGTAAACTATACCCGTGTCTTTTAGGATTTGTTATCTCAGATGCAAGAGGTACTCTTACCATTATATACCTGGATTATGTGTGCCGTTTATTGATACGGATTCAGGATACCTTGCTCTTAAGTTTTTTCTAGCTTGTTGTATAAGTATTTGTTGATATTGTAATAATGAATTTCTAATACTTGTTGATGAACCTACAGGATATACAGCAGCTTGTAAAGATTCAGTTATATAATTTTGTGTTGCCATAGGTATATCTCTACCTGACATTATTTGTGCAGCTACTCCTGCCATAACTATTGGTTCATATTCTGATTCTAAACCTATAGAAGCTAATGTTGTTGCTTCATTAGCAGGTGCAATAAATTTCTTTTTAAAAGTAACATATGCTGAATTACCAGAAGCAATACTATAAAACTGTAATGCATTAACTACTGACGGTCCATCAGTATATGTTTTAGTTCTTTCAGTACCTGAATCATCTGTATAAACAAATGGATTAGGTAATTGTATTAACTGTACAGATACAGGTGCAAACATACTACCTGTTGAATCTGAATTACTTGCAAAATCTGTGTACTGTGATATAGCTTTTATAGGGTTTACTAAATAATTATATGTATCTGCATCTGAACCATGTGTACCTAATATAACATAACCTGTACTTGCAGTAGCAGTTATTGTTTCAACAGCAAATAGGGTAGGGTAAAGATTTTCTACTTGGTCTGATATAGCATCAAAGACTACTTTACGAGTAAATGGAGGATTAATTTTTAATAAATCACCTGTAGTATGTGCAGCAATTGTTGTACCACGTGCAGCTCTAACAACAGTTATTTGTTGTGATGAAGTATTTAATGAAGCAACTAGCATTAGTTCTTCTCCTACTTCGATGTAAGCACCAGTTCCTAATGCATCTTCTTCTTCAGATGTTAGATACGTATTATCATAATCAATTATTGTATCTGTAGAGGAATCAGTCATACCATCTTTTAAAACTGTAAAAGACGATACGTCATCGTTAGGTTCTAGATACTCTCTAAAAACCCTGTCTATAAGGTGTCCTATGTTTAAACTCATAGTAACTCCTAGACGCTAACGAATACTAAATCTATTTGTCTTTCAGCAGCTTCAGAACTAGCAGAAACTACTTTAATGTATCCGCCTTTTACTAATGCAAATGTATACGGGTCAACTGCACACCAACCGTTTAAGGCTTTTGTGAATGTTATTGCTGCACCTGCAGCATTATTTACTGTATTCATATTAGCTGTTCCATCTAAACTATATTGTATTGTTACAGTAGCTCCTGTAAAAGCTGCGGGAAATCTTACTCCTGCTAAAGCCATACCTTTAGTATCTATAACGTCACTTGCAGTTTCACCAGATGCTATTGTTGCTGTTTTTGCGTATGTATTACTCATATTTTCCTAACTATAGCAGAACTTTCGAGAGGTATTGCTACAACCCGAAAGTTTCTACTAAATTTTTTGCTATCTAAGCAACATCATTAATCATACAGTGGTATGAAGGAGGACCGAAGTCGTATCCCATTTCCATGTAGATTGCTTTTGCTACTCTTGCGTAATCATCTTGGTCAATGTCACGTACGAATACTGTACCAAATCCTGGGATGTTGGTAAATACTGGTTGTACGAATGCAAAGTCTACAATAAATGCTTTGTTTGCAGTAATGATATTAGGGTCAATGACCATCATACCAATTGAACCAAATGGTGTTACAACTGTATCAATGTCGATACCAGCGATATTTCTATCTCTTGGTAAAACAGCAGCTGTTAATGCACCAGATATAGCACCATCAACTGTTAGCTCTTTGTTAAGGTCTAACAATTGTTGTGGGCTTACACACAAAACAGGATTAAGCATTGGTGCAGAAGCATCATAAAGCCTCTTTAATGCACCAGCGATTGTATCCCAGTGTAGTTTTTGGTCTGTTCCAGAGCCATCTCCAGCTGTATCGTTATAGTAAATGTTACCATTGATACCACCAGCGGCTACTGAGTTATTAGCATTAGCGTTAAGAGCTAAGTATTCTGCAAGTCCACGCATTTCTCTTGTACCTGCACCTGGTGTTGTATTAGCACCATCTGCAAATGTACCGTTGAATGCGAACCATTCTACTTCTCTTGCTACTTTTTCCATTGCTAGAGACATTTGCTCTGCAAATTCGTCAACAATTGGATTTCCACCAGCAAGCGCTAGCTTATCTCCAGCTGTAAGTGTTCCATCACCATCAGAACTGTTTGCAATATTTGCAGACAAGTCAAATGGATTTTGGTTTCCGTATGATGCCATTGCTGTGTAAGTCATCTTTACACCTTTATGGAATACCTGCGTTACACCTGTGAATGCTACTCTATCGCGACCTAAATATTCTGTAGGTTGCGCACCTTCTTGACCTTTAGTAGGTTCAGAAGATACAGTTGCATTGTCAGCTGCTTGGATTTGCCAGAATGTAGATTGTAAAACCTTACCTCCGTTTAATCCTCCAGTTGCAGATAAGAAAGGTGTTCTTTGACCACCGACACGGAATAGCTCGCCAGAAAAGTTATTAATTTTCTGTGCGTAAATTGAATTATTGGTAAGCGAAATAGCTCCCATAATTTACCTCCGTTATTATCTTGTATTAAACTGTTACTTTTTTTCTTCTTGGTCGAGTAATGCCAATCTAGCTCTAATACTTGCTTTAGTATCACCTGTAGCAACTATTTGGTCTAGTTGACTCATTACGTCTAACGGTACATCTGAACGTGAATTTGCGTCAAGTGCAGCTACTCTAGCACGAGCATCATCTTGGGCTACTGGTACGTCTTCAGTTTGTGGTTGTTCTGTGACAGTTCCACTAGCTTCAAAACCATATTCGTCTTTAGCAAACTGTGCAATAGATTCTGTATCAACAGGTCCATTGTACACTTGTTTTAATGCCTTACCGAAACCTTTGTCTGTTTGTAATCCCAACTTACCAAAAACATTATCTAGCTCTTTATCTTTAAAAGATGCCAGTTCAGCTTCTAGTTTCTTAAGTTGTTCGTCTTTACGTTCAACTGTTTCGCGTAATTGTTTTACACCATGTTCTTGCGGTGCATCAAATTCTTCCATCTTGTACCTCCACTATGTGTTAACCTATCAGACAAGACCATAGGCATCTTGCCGTGGTGCTACCTTACCACTTGACTTGCATCTCTGGTAGCTATAAGCTACAAGTCCATTACTCTACGTATTTAATACAAGCTTTCAACGTAGGCCTGAAAGCCGATTTGCAGGTCTATTAGCGGACCACGCAACGCATAAACTTATTATACACTAACTTGTTGTAAGTCCAGTAATTCTGTCACCTTTTTTTCTAGAACCAGTTATAAAAGAACTTTCAGACATAGCTTCTCTAGCAGATTTTTCTATTTGTTGTTTAGATTCTATATCTCCAATAGCAGCTTGTTCTAGTGTTTCTATATCTAATGTTCTACCAACACCTTTAGCTGATTGCATTATATCTCCAGCTGATTCATATAAAGAAGATGCACTTTGTTGTGTTAAACCAAGTTTTCTTAATTCATCAAACCTACTAAACGTAGTACTAAAACCTCTAGACGATGCTTCTGCTTGTAACTGTAAAGTTTGTATATCTCCTGTAAGTACTTTGTCTTGTATATCAGGATTAATTAATGCACCAAATATTGTAGGTTGGTCTAATGTAATACCGTATTTATCTCTAAATAGTTTTTCTACTTCAGGTATTTGATTAACTACACCTGAATAAACTGTATCAATTCGTTGTTGGAACTCTAATCCAGATACTTCTGTTGATATTAATTGTTCAAATTGTTTTTCAAATTCTTTAAAATCTGTAATACCTACTTCAGCTAATGTGCTTTTATATGTAGCTTTAGTTGCTAATGCATCTATTTCGCTCATAATTAATGTACCATCTGCTCTTTGTAAATAACCAAACTCTTGTTTCCAAACAGAAGATTTACGTACTGAACCCATAGCTATATTCGCATCTCCATACTTTGCCCAGCTTTGTGCAAATGTATCTAGTAATGCTGGTGGTAAAAATGAATACAAAGCATTAGCTTTTTCTAAACCTTTTTGATAACCACTTGTACTTGTACCACTACTTGATTCAGCATAAGCATCTGCTGTGTCTGTACCTGTGTATATTGAACCTCCAGGGGCTGACCTTCCTGCATCTGCATCATTAGGATTAGTTGAATAACCTGCAGCTTCTAGTTCTAAAGCACGTTCAGGTGATACTTCATAATAGTTTTGACCGTCTGTACCTTGTCCAAAACCTAAGTCACTACGATATACTCTAACCATTATCTACCTTCCACGTATTGTTGAGATTCTATAATACCAGTACCTAACTGTGACATCATAGCTGTATTAAGTTCTGATACAACTTTAGGTATATTTCTATTAAGACCTTCTTGTCTAAGATAACCATTTTCTTTTGCTGTATCATTCATTCTTATAATTGTATCTAATACATCATCATTTACAGATATATCTACACCCCATATATTTTTAATTGCTTGTTTTTTTGCAATTAATATATTTTCCCAAGGAATGTTTTCATCATACATTTGATACGTAGCAAATCTTTTAGCTTTCAAATCAGAAATAAACTGTGCTTGATAGTTACCAATGTTACGTAATTTACCACCTTCTTCTTGTATGTTTATTGTACCGTGTTGACTAGATGGTAAATATTTATCCATTAACTGTTGTGCTAAATCTTCACCTGTTGTAATTTTAGTAACTGATTTACCTTCTAATACACCAAGTAATCCTGTATCTATATTGTAAGGTGAGTAATCATCAGTAGCTGCATTAATTTGATTTACTACTTTTGTTTGTGTCCATACACCATTAGCCCATTGTCTAGCCATGTATTGTGCAGCTTCTTCTGGTATTTCAGCACCATTTTTTAATAATGTTGCATTAACTACATCTAAATAATTTAAATAATTACGTTCATATTGTATAGGGTCAGTACGTTTAGTATCATAAGAATTAATCATTGATTTTGTATATCCCATACCAGATATAAGTTGTCCGTACTCATCACTATTTTTAAAGTTTTGATAACCAAGTGATACATTACCATCAGCTAATAAAACATATTTATTTAAAGTATCTACATAATTTGCGTTGTTCCACCAAGGTGCATCACTTTTTAAACTAGCTACTGCTTCGTCAAATCCAACTAATACATCTACAGCATCAGCATCTATAAAAGATTCTATGTTGCTTATATTTCTAGGAACACTTACTAATTTATCATCTTTGTAAAAACCACTAAGAAATGCTTCGTTAGTTGTAGTTATAAGAATACCTTGACTTTGCATGTCTTTACGTGCATCTTTTTCTGATTGTGTTACACGATTGTTGTCTCCTGTAAAAGTTTGATAAGAAGATAAATCAGATAACTTAGCATTATCTGGTGTATCAAATACATAAATTGCATCACCTTTATCTACAATAATTTTGTATTCTTTAGTATCTTCTATGTATATAATTCCTGAACCATCAGGGCCTTTTACTTCATATGACATTAATAACTTCCTAACATAAATTTAATGCCTGCATATGATTTTTGTAACAAATTTTGATACATAATTTTTTCAGTATCTTCAACTTGTTCAACTTCTTCTTTAACAACTTCTTTTTCTTCCATTAAGAACCTCCAAACATAACACTAAGTAATTGATTTTGATAATCTTTTTTACGTTGACCTGCTTCAAATACATCTATTTCTTTTTGCATTTGTGATTCAAAGTCTTCTTCAAATATTTCTTGTTGTGTTTGTGTAGAAAATCTTGATAAATCAGGCCCTGTAGCTGTACTTATAGTATCAGTACTAGACATTTTATCTTGTACAAATTTTGCATCATCAAATGCTCTACTTGCTGCTATTGATTGTGCATATTCTGTAGAATAACTACTAGCTAAATTTGTAGCCCATACATCTAATTCTTCTGATGTAGGTTTTCTACCAATTTTTGCATAGAAATATGCTTCGGTATAATCTTCTAATTCGTTTTCACTAGGAGGTATATACCTTTGTGCCATTTCTTTTTCTTGTAAACCACGTTGAAAGTCTTCTTCAGCTTGTCCAGTTCTAATAAATTCTTTTAAACCGTAATTAAATAAATTACGTTCAAAACTAGCATCTTGTTCTCTTTGTTGTACAGATGTAAAATAAACAGGTTTTTCTTTTCTTATTGCATCTCTTACTTCTGCATTAGTAACAATATTATTATCTATGTAATTCATAACTTCAGTTATTTTATTTTGTAACTTTTCACTTTGTTGACCTTCTGTGCCAGCAAAATAACCTTGTTCAACAATTCCTGAATCGTATAAGTATTTCTGAAAAGCTGTTATTTCATTAGGTGTAGCGTACAAGTTTATAATTTCATCCCATGCAACGTTTTCAAAAAAAGATTCTTGTCTAACTTCTTCACCAGATTCTGTAAATCTTAAAGGTGAATCTGAATCTGATTGTGCGTTTGCTATATCTTTTAACTGTTCTACAGTAAACATTTGTCCAGTTACATCTGATATAGTCTGTGCTGCTTGTACTAAGTTATTACCTGCACCTTGTCCTGTTAACTGTGCATTTTTAATATCAATAGCACTTTTTAATAAGACTTTAAATGTATCTATATTTTTAGTGTTATATGCATCTTTAATTGCATTTAATGTATTTTTATCTTCAAAATAAACATTGTCTGATAATGATGCTAAAACACTAGCAACATTAAAACTTTCTCCTTCTATACCTAATAATGACGCGTATTCTTTTAACGCATCTTCAAATTCGGTAAGAGTTCCTTTTTCTTTTATATATTCAACCATATTAACTTTCTGGTAAGTAATCTAAATATTCTTGGTCGTCTCTATATAACTTTAACATAACTCCAGTCCACACACCCCAAAACTCAGGATATTCTGCTATAATCTGTTGTGCTTTATTATACATCCATATACGCATAGTTCTAGCTTTAACATCTTCAGAACTTAACCACCAATCAGGATTTCTTGAAGGACTAAAATCTTTAGATATATTTTCCATTTCTTCCCAAAAAGGTAACATTTCAGCAAAGCCTTTAGCAGCATCTTGATTACTTAAACTTTCTGTTGGTATATACCCTGTATCTGTTTTAGTAACCCATTTGTCTTTCATTTCTATATATTTAGTTATAGATGATGTTTGTGCTACTACGCCTTCTTCATCTGTTTGAAAACCAGGTAGTTCGTCAATAAGTGCATTTCTATAAAAACGTTTTAGTAAAACTTTTTGTTCATTAGACGCATCTAATCTTTCTACTTTTTCACTGTATGTTTTATAACGTAAAAACCCTATTGTGTCATTTACATTACGTCTATATAAATCAGGAGACATTTGTTGTCTATTTACATTAAGTTCAGTAAAACTTCTTTCATCATATGGATTATCAAGATTTAAATAATTAGCAGTGCCTTTAGGTAACATATCGTATATTTCTTTATTTTCTTGTTTCCATCTAGCAGCTGCAGCAGTATAGGGTTCTTTAGGACCTGTTGTTTGTGACCTTGGACTTGTTACCCACGGATGTTCAAAACCATATAACTCTAAAAACTCATTATGTGTTGCTAAATAGTCATTGTTATTTTTATTACGTATACGTACATATTCCTCATAAAGAACAGCATTACCCCATTGATTACCATTTTTATCATCAATTACGTATTCTGGTTTCATTCCAGTAGGACCAAAGAATTGCAACATAAATTGAAACATAAACAAATCGCCTGATGCATATTTTGAATATTCTAAGTATGCTTCACTAATTTGTTTTTTGCTTATAGTATCTTCTGACCAACCATCAGGATTTAATTTATCAAGATGTTTGTTTAATTTTCCGTCATCATACAATTGATTGTGTACACCTGCAGCCATACCATATCTAAATATATCTATAGTTGCATTAGCACGCATTTTTTCTGTTTCACTAGAACTATCATTAATAACTTCAAAAGATTCAGGGTCTTTCATCCATGCAATAAACTTTTTATATGATGCAGATATTAATTTATCAGGTCTTAAAGCGTCAGTAAGTTTTTCTGGAGGTGTAAATACACCAAACATTCTTTCTCTAACTTCATCAGCCCAAGCTGTTTCTGGTAATACTTTATTAATTGCAAAAGAAACCATTGGGTTAGGTCCAGGAACAAAACCTTGTCCTAATAAGTTTATACCTGCTACATAACCTTTAGGAGAAATACCCACGCCTTCGGTATCTTTTCCAAAAATAACATCGGTCATAAAACCACCCCAAGGATAAACAAACATTTCTTCATCACTGTTACCTGGTGCAGGTGTGAAGAATCCATTATCTGAACTAGCACCTAAAGCATCAGCGCCACCAAATCCCCTAGTAGTAACTTGTGCTTTACGTAAAACTGTAGGATTTTCTGCTAATAACTTACCCCATGTTTGAAATACTTCAAACCAAACTTCAGCAAATGGAAATATGTTTGTAAATTTATCTGCTAATGCATGCTTTTGTGTTGTATCATATAATAATTGTTTAGTCATAGATAATCCAAAAGCTTTAGATTGATTATTCATTGTATAATAATCATCTATAGCACCAGAAGGATATAGTTTTTTTAAACCTTTTAATTCATCTACAACAGATTTAGGTACAGCAGAATCTATTGCTTCTTTTATATATTTATTACGTAATCCATCACTCATATATTGAAATTTATTACCAACGTAAAGCCATCTGTTTTGTTTAAAAACAATTGACCTATTTAAATAACCAATAGGTTTAGTCATTAAATTTTCGAATACAGCATTGGTAGCATTATCTAAACCATCTAGTAAATCTTGTACACCTGGTTTACTACCATCATCTATTTTTTGTGATAACTTAACATCACCTATGTCAAGATTTAATCCTTCATCTGTAAAAAATGGTTCTAACCTGTCTAATACTTTTTGTTTCTTAAAATATTTTATTGTTTTTTCAGGATTTTCGCTAAAGTCTAAATAGTCTTTTCTTGTAGCTGTAGCAGCATTTTTTAAATCAAAACTAGAATCAAACAATTTACCTTCTGCTATTGCATAACGTAACTTATCATCACCAACATCACCTGAAGTTAAACTGTATCTATACTTTCTTGTATTGTTTACTTTACGATAATCGACACCTTTTTTTACAATACCACCAGTTTTAACACGTATACGTGCTTCAATAGATTGTACGTATTGGTCTATAAAATCTTTATCAGCAAGCATAGGTTTTAAATCATTACCGCCCCAATCGTATAGTTTTTTTCTAGCAGCAAATCCTGCTTCACTATATAACCAATCATTTAATTCTTTACTACCATATCTATATCTAGCTACTTGTCTAGATATTTCATCATCTCTTAATTGAATTAACTCGTTAAAAGCACCTAATGTATAATCTTTTACATTAGAACTATCAACTTTAGATTTAGTAATATACTCTAAACCTTTAACATCTCTGTTGTATTTAGCTGTTGAAAGAAAATCTGAACTTAAAAATGTTTTTTGTGCTGCTTCTCTAGCTTGTGATGAAGCTAAAAGCTCTACACCATCTGCATTTGCTGCAGTTATTCCTGGTAACTTAGCCCATTTAGAATCCTCTACACCACTAGATAACCATTGTATGTATCTAAAAGGATGATTAAAAAAGCCATCCATTCCAGATACAGCTATACGTGCTTGTTCTTCAATAAACACACGAGTAAAAAAAGCAGCTCTTAATAGTACTAAAGGTTTAAAAACATTACGTGTATAGTATTCTGCTAACATTGTTGCAGCATCATCATTTAATTTTTTAGTATTAATTAATCCACCTTTAAATGGATTAGTTGTTCTATCACTAAATGGAGATGCAAATTTTACAAATTCTTTAGAATCGTATGCAAACCCTCTTACACCAGTAATTGCTTCTCCACCAGGTTGCGCTCTAAATACTTTACCCATAGCTCTATTGACTATTCTGTAATCTAAAAGAGGTACAACATTATCTGACATTTCAGAAAACAAGTGTGCAGTAACATGTTCTACATTTTTAGGTTTACCATCTTTAGGGTCAGTTAATCTAATAACTTCATTTCTAGAACCAGGATTGGGTAATGTTTCACCATCTCTACCAGTAGCATATATTTTAGATTTTTGAATACCATTAAATTGTTCTTCTACAATTTGTGCAACTATTTCATCATTACCACCACGTTTTTTAATTAATGCAACATCTGCTTGCATTTGGTCATATGCAAATTTTCTAATTTTTGGTTTATCATTAAAATCTAAATTTCTAAATTTACGCAATTGTTGTGATGCTTCTTCTATTGTGTAACCTGTCACTTGTAAATGACTAGCTAATTGTTTATAACCTGTTGCAAAGTTGTTTAATGGAATACCTAAATAAGGTACTACTCCTAGTAGTTTTCTATAATAAGGATTAAATGACGAATTATATGATGAACTAAATCCCATATATTTTTCAAACTCTAATTTTCCATATGTAGGGTCAAGCTCATCAACAATTTTTTGTTTTTTAATCATTTCGCCAGCAGCTTGTGTAGTATCTAAAATTGTTTCATTTTTATTTACTGGTTTTAATTGTGTAAGTTTTCTGCCAGGAAATAAATCTCTTACTTTTCTACCTTGTTCTCCAACAAAAGAACCTAAGTTTCTGTATGCTGCGTTTTCATTACCAACAGTAGAAGCAACTCTACCTAATGCTCTTTTTGCAGGATTGCTTTTTGTTTGTAATCGTGTACCTGTTTGTGCAAGATTCTGAGATATTTTATTTAAAGTAAAAGAACCTTTAACAGGTAATAACCCATCAGATATTGTATCTAATGTTTGTATATAATCTTGTGTTAATCCTGTTTCTGGTGTAGCTTTAACTACATATCCTTGGTCTACCATATCACCAAACATTTTTTTAATTACAGAAGGATTAGATTCTTCTAATATTTCTGATATTACTTCAGGATGTAGTTCTTTTAATATAGGATTTGTAGCTACTGCATGTTCAACTGTTTGGTCAGTTTTTGCTAAAGCATTAAAAAAGTTATCCATTAATGGTTGATTAAGTACCTCATCTTTTGTTGTTTGAAAAAATCTAGGTACTCTACCAAATACTGTGTATTCTTTTTTTAATTTCTTAGCAGCAGCTCGTACTTGTTTACGATTAGCCACAACATCGTCAGAATATTTTGTTAATGTATTACTGTTAAAATTAACAAATTTATCAAAGTTACCTTTACCAGTAACAGCATCAACTTCATCTGCTACAGTTTCAATAATATCGTCTGCTATTGCATTAGGAGATATTTTAATTGTTTTACCAGTTTGTTTTACTAAACCAAGTTCAGTAGCTTCCATAGCTTTGTTTATACCTCTAAAACCTTTTTTAACATTACGTATACCTTTTAATCCTTTACCAGCAAGTATTTCAGGAACTATTTGATAAGTAGCATCTAATGTACCTGACAAAGTATTAAAAGCTGTAGAGCCAGGTTGTACAATTTCTGAAGATATAACTCTCCCTGGTGAGTATTCCATAAGAATATTTTTATCTGACCATTGAGGTTTGTAAAAATCTTGTGCAGTTTGTCCTGACCACATGTATCTTTGTTTACTTCTACCAGCATAAAAATTAATTTTGTTAGGATTTTCTGCGGATGTATAATGTATTTCACCATCTTCATCAAATTGTTTAATAGGCTCACCAATATTACTGTAAATAAACTTTTTAGCTTCTTCTTCTGAATAACCGTATTGTGTAGTTAAATCATGAAACATAGGTGTTTTTGTTGCATCTATTGATTCAAGTGTAGCTTTTGTACCTCTATCAAAGTTTACTGGTTTACCATTTAAAACTTGTCTCATCATATTAGCTAATAAAGGTTCTCCACCTAGTTTATGAGCTTCTTGTATCATATCTATATGTTTTTTAATATCACCAACAATATTTGTATCCTTACCAATATCTTCTATTTCAGTCCAACTAACATCAGTTTGTAACATTCCTTGTGCTTCTGTAGGTGTATAACCATCTTGCAACAATTTGTCGTAATAACGTATATCACGTAGATATGCTTGTGACCTACCTACTTGCATAACTTGTCCAGGAACTAAAGCATTAGCACCAGAAGCTAAAAGAGACCATTTACCAGAAGGTCCAAATGTTTGAAATAAAGCATCCAATCCTGCAAATGCCCATACACCATACTGAACATCACCTGGTTTAGTACCACCTGGAGCAAAACCTGATGTTAATAAATCACCAATAGTCATTTTCATGTTTTTTTCCATATCTTCAGGTTGATATTTTTCATAAAGTTCAGTCCATAAGTCAGCTTCTTTTTTAACTTTTAAATTTACAACTTCATCTTCAATATCGCCTAGTGATGAATAATCAGGATTAACTCCATTTATTGCTAGTGCAACTACAACGTCAGTTGGTAAAGCACTGTACTGGTCACTTATTTTTTGTATATTATTAAATACTTCACTTTGACCTTCAAAAGCAACTTTATAATTTTGTATTTGATTTTGTGCAAGTTTGTTTGCACGATTAAATTCATTTTCTTTAAAATAATCTTCTATGTAATAACTACCCATTACACGTTCCTGTTGTTTATTAACTCCAAGATTATTGGTGAAGGGTTAGTTTGATACAATGCTTGTAAAATTATATCAGTATTATCAGAAATTATAGTTGGTGTTTCTCCAGCTCCTATAGGTACACCAGCTGTTATAGGTTCATTTGGATTTTCTGTAGGTGCAAAAACATTAGGAGGTGCAATAGATTGTGTTTTAGGTAATCCACCACCAGCAGATACTTGTTCTTCAATAGCTTTTCTTTGACCGTAGTCTCCACCAGATGCAGCTGCAGGTGCAGAAGCATTGCCGTCTGTTCTTTGGCTTAATGCACCAGCTCCACAATCAGCATTAGAAGTATTAGCAGTAGGTTGTCTATATCCTCCACGTCTACTTTTTGCCATAAAAATCCTTAGTTATAAAAATAATAATACCTTCTGCTGGATATATTATGTTTTGTACATCTTCAGATAATACATCAAATTCATCTTGTACACCGTATTCGTTGTACACCATATCCCAAAATTCGTTTTCTACGTATTCTTCCATTACAAACCAAATGCTTCTGATATGGATGGTGGGGCTTGTGGTGGCAAGCCCTGTCCACCCAACATTTGTTGTTGAATCATTGCTTCCTGTTCTGGTGTCATACCAGGTTCTTCAGGAGTGTAAAATTGTTTCATAATATCAGTTATAGCATTCGGTTGCTCGTAGATTGCTATAGCTGCCATTGTTGCAGAGGGGTCGCCTTGTGCTGACCTAGCTAGTATTGAATCAAACAAAACACCTTCTGCTTTATTTTTTCTAATACGCTCTTGTACTTTTTGTATATTTTCTAAACCATCTATGTTATCTTGTAATGTTTCTGTATCTATAACACCAGCTTGTAACAATTGCAAACCAGTTACAATTTTTTGTGGCTCATCGAATCCTGCCATTACTCCATAAATACGTCTAGTTCTTAAATCTCCACCTATGTCTTTTAATGGTTGATAGTTTTCAGAAAAAGCAGAACCGTTAATGTAACCTACCATAGGTTTTTTTGTCACACCTGTTGTGTATGCTAGGACTACGTCCATTTCTAATCTTTTAGCATCCATTTCAACAATTGCGTTTTTAATAATTTCTCTGTACTCGTTTATCATTAATGACATAGCGCCATTAAGTTCTTGTAAACCAGCTCCTGTTACAAACGAATTAGGTGACTGTGCATCATCAGTAACAGGATAACCACCAACAAGCCTCAATTGTCTTTCTAATCTATCCACTTGTTGGAACAATTGATATGGCATGTTATTTTGTGGTTTGCTGACCTGTGTACCTGGTGACAAATAGTTAACGGCAAATCTACCTTTTCTATATTGTCCAGATTCTAGTTCACCAGAAATGTTTGTTTCTGTAAATACTGCGTCTTCCATAGCGATAGCAGACATAATGTTTATTTTTGCCATCATACCCATTAAACCTATGACATGGTCATATTGTCCTTTGAGTTGGTCGAAAGAAATACGTTTCATAAACACAAACGGTGGAGTAGAAAGAACGTTTGGTATAAAATCTAAAATTAATTTACGTTCAGGAAATACTATGTATGTACCACCTTGGTCATAGTATTCTATTATTCTTAATCCAGCTCGTGTGTTATCTTCCCAATCTTGTGCATTGTTTGTATCATAACTCATAAATTCTGTAGGAACAGGTGTATAATCTTCTCCTGTTTCATCATCATCTTTTCTCATAATTTCATCTTTAAACTCTGGATAGATTTGTGCAAGTTTATATCTAGGCACTCGTCTAAGAACTGCTAGTTCTCTAGGTTGTTGGTCAGGTCCAAAGTTTCCTGGAAATGTATCATAGGGGTCACGTAGTTCAGCACTAGGATATACAAATCCATTGCTATCTACTTTAGTTGATATAACCCAAGCACAATAACCATAACCTGGTAACCATCTAGATGCTTGTGCTAACTGTCCTGTTAGATTTTGTGTTGCATCATAAGACGTTACTATTCGTTCTAGTTTTTCTGCTTGAAATTTAGCTCTCTCTGATTCGTTACCATTAAGAATATCTACACGTACTTGTGGTACACCAGATATTTTTTGAGCTAATCTATCAATACCTGATTGTAATAAGTTTGGTGCAGGTAATAAATCAGCATCTTCTGCACTCATTGAATCACCAAGTAAAGATTTCATGCCTTCACTACCACCATTTAAAATAGCTTTAATACGAGATTTACTTACTTGTCTTTCTTGTACTGCTTGTCCACCGACTAACTCAGAGGCGCTTTCAATAATTTCATTGTATGTTTTAAGGTCTAAGTTTTCTATCCCCATGGTGCATCATTCATATTAGTTAATTTAAAATCTCCATAACTTGGTTCGTAGTCTGTTCCAACGTCAGCTAGACGTTCTTTTTGCATACGTCTAAATACCTTCATCGGAAACCAACTAGCCATAACTATATCAGTTTTTTCCTTGTTTCGCTTTGAAACAGGTTTACCATCAAAGTATAACAACTGTTGTCTGTATTTTTGTATTTTAGCACTACTTTCTGAATCACCTGTAGGTAAATGTATTTTTCTATTTTCAAACAAATCAGCCATTGCACCTACACCATATAGTGGGTCATGTTTGTTTTTACCTGTTAGGTGTCCTTGTAACTGAATACCACTACGTAGTGTAAATTCTTTTATTTTATCATCTTGACGTATAGCAGTTTGAAAACCGTTTTCTTCTACTATCCATTGACGACAATCATACTTGTGTAACCAATCTGACATTTGGTCAAGTGCAGCCCTTACTCCGCCCCCTTGCCTATTTTCTAAATCTACTAAAAACAATTCGCCTCTATATGCATCTATACCCCAAAGTACTGATGCCTGGAATCCTGATGATGCAGGGTCAAGTCCAGCTACTAAATGTAAATTTCTATAATGTTGTCCCATAACTAAATCAGGTCGCATGCATTGGTCAACCATATTCATAGTAAAGATTTGTGTACCTTCTATGTATGTTTGGTTATAGTACACCATCTCGAATATCTGCCTACCACCTGTTGATTCAGCAGAATGTAATCTAGACATTAACCATTTGTGTGAACGTTTAGAAGACCATAGCATACAATCAGTATGTACTTCACTTGTATGTTCTGGTAGTTCACATTCTAGTTTGTGTGCAGATTCAACTATAGAAGTAAAGTTATCTGACTCTAAAAGATGGTTATATAAATCATCAGGGTGTTGTCTTGAACCAATTACTACAACAGCTGTGTGTTCCTCTTTACGTGAAGATAATGTTGTTGTCCACCATTGTCTTGTAGATTCTCTTGCACCTGCCTGCATAGTAGTTTGGTGGTCTTCAATGTCATCAGCAATAATCAAGTCACAGTCACGAGATAATATCTTTCCACCTTTACCTACAGCAACCATAGTTGGTGATTTAATACCAGCTACAGTTCTTGTACCTACAGTAAATTGATTCTGTGACCAGTTCTTACCAGAACGGTTATCTGGTTTAAAAGATGTACCTGGGGGACAGTATGCCTCTCTGAGTTCTTCGTTCGTGTCAAGCACGTCTAGGACTGCGCTAAGAGCATTTTTAGCTATATCTTCGTTTCCACCTACCCACATGATACGTAAGTTTGGATTCTTGCATATCTGATACACAGCAAAATGTATTAACAGTTCTGTCTTTCCATGTCTTGGGGGGCTTAATATTAATAATTCTTTACCGTTATTAATAGAATCTATAATGTTATTTATCCAATTAGTATGGAAGGGGGCTGTTTCATACTTCTTACCTAGTTCCGTACGAAAATATTTTTCGCGGAAGCTAGAAAAATTCTCTAAACTCTTTTGTGCATCCTCTGATATTTCCCATCCGTCAGCAGCGATGGAGTTCCTGGTGTCAATTTTGTAGGCAGCTGCCATTCGAGAGACGGTAGCCGAGCTAGTCTCAAGGAGTAAAGATACCTCAGCTACACTAATGTCTCCATTAGCTAGTAACTCGGCGTATCCTTCACTTACGAAAGCTCGGTAATACGTACCTCGTCTAACACTAGCGTAGTCGCCATCATCAGATTTTAGTTCACGGTTAATTGGTTTCTCAACCTTGTCATTATGTCGCTTGTCGGCTGCGAACTGTCTCTTTTGACAGGTGGGTGAACAAAATTTTCTTTGTTTCCCACTTAATCGCTTCCTACAGCCTTGAGCTATACATACAACATTTTGACTCATTTAACTAACTTTCTGTAGATGTTTGCGTAGTGCTAATTATATGGTAACATACTGTCAATTACAAACATCAAACACAAGTAATTTGTTACAGGTGAAGGTGCAATCGGGATGTAGAAAGCTGCTGACTGGCAAGACAGTACACTAGAAAGACAAAGGCAGTACCCAAGGACATTAGAAAACGTTTGATTAGGCACACAATTACTAATGCCCGCTAGTGCCTAAAAAGACTGTAGCCACCTACTGTATTACAGAATTACCAGCATATATTTCTAGCCTTACTGTAT
>Ga0181399_1000217_pt1 | contig 21560 bp, 6 predicted proteins | sample 22SPOviralmetaG_FD_130128 | JGI IMG/M metagenome (GOLD analysis project Ga0181399, IMG submission 130128) | Marine viral communities from the oligotrophic San Pedro Time Series (SPOT) site, San Pedro Channel, CA, USA - 22 SPOT_SRF_2011-05-21 | ecosystem: Environmental > Aquatic > Marine > Strait...
ATGGAAACGCCGGGTGGTAATTTGTTCATTCCAGATCGAGCAGTTGAAGTATCTAATAAAAGACCAATTAGTCGCAATACTCACTATATGCTTACTGATGATGAAGTTGAATTAATTAAATCTGATGATAGAGTTTGGGGCGTTGATTTAAGAGAATTAGTTGAACTAAGTATTAAACCATCTTATAAAATTACAAACGGTGAGTTTGATAAAAACTGGTTTACCGATGCTTCAGATATTAACTGGGGTTTACTTAGACATAGTGAAGCAACGAATAGATCAAATTGGGGTGCAGACGGTTCTTCACTTATAATTGACACATTAGCTATCACGGCATCGGGTAAGAATGTTGATGTTATTATTGTGGACGGACATATTGATCCAGACCATCCAGAGTTTGCAGTAAATTCAGATGGCTCAGGTGGTAGTAGAATTATTCAAGAAAACTGGTTCTCGCATGGTGGCTCAGGCACTTATACATATGATCGTTTAGGTTCATATACAAATGCTACAGATGAAAGTGACAACAACCACGGCTGTCATTGTGCAGGAACTGTAGCAGGGAATACTCAAGGCTGGGCACGAGATGCTAACATCTATAACATTAGTCCGTATAGCTCAAACCCAAATGGTAGCATTGGTTCTACTATGTGGGATTATATGAGACAATGGCATAATACAAAACCAATTAACCCAGATACAGGCAGACGTAATCCTACGGTAACAAATAATAGCTATGGCTCATCTCTTGAAATTGGAACAGGTTCTTTTGGAGATGTAGATAGAATTAATTTCCGTGGAACTGATTTTAATCCAGGTCGTAGTTTAACTCAATCTGAATTACAAGCTCGTGGATGTTATGCTCCAAATTCAAATTTAGAAATGGATATTCCATACTATACAACATCACGTCAAGCTGACTTGCAAGATGCAATTGATGATGGTATTATTATCGTAGTTTCAGCTGGTAACGATTATTGGAAAACAGTAAATACATCAGACCAAGATTATAATAATACGTATAGAATTCCATATTCAGGTACTACAATAACTACATGGCTTCACCGAGGAACTGGCTCAGGTGCTGGTTATGGACCAACTATTAACGTTGGAGCCCTATCAAATAATGTAGGAGAAGAAAAAGCTCCGTTTTCTAACGTTGGAAGTCAAATAGACATTTTTGCAGCAGGTGAAGCAATTCAAAGTTCACTTCACTCAGGCGGTATTGCTGATCCTAGAAATAGTAGCTATCAATTTGGTAAATACCAAGGAACAAGTATGGCAGGACCTCAGGTTGCTGGCGTAGCAGCTCTTCTCGTTGAGCAATGGCCAAACGCCACAAATACTGAAATTAAAGCCTGGATCCAAGAAAATGCAATTATAGATGAAATGGTAGATACAGGAAACGACGATCCTATGGATATGTTAAGCTTGCAGGGTGCTGAAAATAGAATGCTGCGTTGGATTAATCAAAGAGTAGAGACAGGTAATTCATTTCCTAAAAAGAATTTTGCGAATAGACCAGCTGATGGTTTAACTTATCCTCGCACAAGAATCAGGAGACGGGGTTAAATGCATATAAATATTATAAAATTGAAGGTGTTCCATGGCTGAAGTATTAGCAACAAAATTAAAAAACGATACAGTTCGTATGTTTCGCGATGATATCGCAAACAACGATTATTACTTTTGTGTATCGTCAATTTCAATAGATGCTCTTACTAGAGTTGATGCCGTAAACTCTTTTAAAAGCAAAACTGAGTTTAAAGAAAATATTTTATTCGGTAAACAATGTTTTGATTCCGACGTAAAGTATATGATTAAATATCATCCTTGGCAAAAAGACCAAGTATACGAACAATACGATGATACCGTTGATTTAGAAAACGAAAAATTCTATTCCGTTGTTGGTCCTACTAATAACGATTCCGGTGATTATCGAGTTTATAAATGCTTATCAAATAATAATGGTGCACAATCAGCTAACCCACCAAACTATAACCCAGTTACTGTAAATCAAATTTATAGAATGCCAGATGGATATGTTTGGAAGTTTATGTATTATTTGACTGAGTCAGAATTTGAAGGCTACAATGCTGTAGGATATATTCCTTTAATGGGAGACTTTGCAGTTGATCCTCAACTCGATTCGGATGCAAATAATGTTATAACAGGTTCAGAAGTTAGTAATATTTTTGTTAACAACCCTGTTGATAACGCAGGCTATCCTTTTGTTGAAAGCGGTATTGTTGCTGGCCCTCCAGGTAATGATAGTACTGTGCTTCTTAGATCTAATTTCTTATCTGAAATTGGAAACTATTATTCAGGTATGACGCTCTATGTTAATACACCTACAAACGTAACTTACACATATGTAATTGATACTTATACGTGGGATGCTGTTGCTGATAGAGCAAGAGTTAAAGTAATTGGTAATCCAAGCGGAGACGGAGTTATTATTAACTCAACATTTAAAATTCTACCGACTGTTAACATTATCGGAGACGGATCAGGTGCCACAGCAATTCCAAGAATTGTAGAGGGAAATATTACAAACATTGAAATATTAACTCCTGGCCAAGGCTATAATAATATTAGTGCATCCATTGTTGATCCTAACTATGATTTTGATCCAGACGATGCAAACTCCATTGATGTAAGAGCTACATTAAGACCAGTTCTTTCGCCAATTGGTGGTCATAATTATAACTTAATTGATGAACTTTATTGTAGACATGTATTGCTTTATGCATATATTACAGAAACTGATAATAACCAAATCGGTGCTTCCAATTCTACATCAGCTGTTGGTGTACTTAAAAATCCAACGTTTACACCAGATCCTGTAACAGCAAACACAGCTTCGCCTGATGTATTTGATAATAGAATTGAGATAATTACAGATGATTATGGAAAATTAGTAGTCAATAGTATTGTAACACAAGAAGATTTAGATGGTAACGAGTTGTTTAGAGCTCGAGTACACGCAATTCAAGCTTCATCAAACACAGTTCATTTGTGCAGTTATATGGGACCTCATATTAACCAAGCAAATAATGATATATCACTCGACCCATCGTTGAATTTAATTAATTCTACCGGGCAAAAAATTTCGATAAATAGTCCAGTAGCTAATAATGTAATTGAATCAAGATACACTCAACGGTCAGGTGAAGTATACTTTATGGAAGACTTCTTTCCAATTGATAGACAAACCACCTCACGTGAAGAATACAAGCTGGTCTTAGAATTTTAAGGAAACTCAAATAGATGCCTATTAACACAGACTTAAACATTGCCCCATACTTCGACGATTTTGATGTCGAGAAACAGTTTTATAAGATCCTGTTTAAACCAGCTTATGCGGTTCAAGCAAGAGAGCTTACACAGCTACAAACAATTCTTCAAAACCAAGTTGAACAATTTGGAGATAATATCTATCAAGAAGGTAGTATTATTAAAGGTTGTAACTTTACAAACTTGGATGGTTTACAATTCGTTAAACTAGTTGATAAAACAGGTTTTGATGTAGAAACATTTATCAGTGGTCCAAGCACCGAAGTTATTAATGGCGTTGACACACCTATTGATGTTGTTTATGAATTAGTAGGTGGTGTTACAAGTCTTAAAGCTTCCGTAATTACAGCTACACGCGGCTTTGAAACTAGGCCGCCAGATCTTAACACGTTTTATATTAACTACTTAAACACAAACGAAACCAGTAACTATAAAGTATTCCAGCCTGGTGAAAGCATTACAATCAATCGTTATAAGTACAATGGTTCAACTCTTTATAGCACCGAGCTTGGTGTTGAAACTATTGACGTTACTCTCCAGTCAGATCCAACAGGAACTTCATTTGGTATTCAAACATCGGCAGGTGTTATCTTCCAAAAAGGTCACTTCTTGTTTGCCAACGATCAAACTCTTGTCGTATCAAAATATACAAACCAACCTGATGATCTTTCAGTAGGTTTCGTAGTTACAGAATCTCTAATTAGTTCATTACAAGATGGTACCTTATATGATAATGCAAACGGTTCTACTAATGAAAATGCGCCAGGTGCTGATAGACTTAAAATGATTCCAACATTGGCTGTTTTAGATACAGCTGAAGCTGACGTAGACTCAACATTCTTTACATTAGTTAGATACCAAAATGGTTCAGCGGTTCAATTAAGAGATGTAACTCAATTTAATTCAATTAATGAAGAGCTAGCCAAAAGAACTTACGAAGAGTCTGGTAACTATATCGTAGACAAATTTAAAATTGATATTGATCGTCGTGGTACAGATATCAAAGCACTCGTTAATAGTGGCATAGCATATGTTAAAGGTTATCGTGTTGAAACATCGGGTAAAATTGATTTTACTCTTGACCCAGTTACAGAAACAGTAGTACAGGAAAACCAAGCTACAACAATTGATTATGGTGGGTATTTACCTATCACATCATTGTCTGGTACTATTGGGGATCAATACGAAGCTGTTACGTTACAAACTGCAGGTTCAAGCACTATTGGTAGAGCACACATTAGAAACATTACGCCAGCAAGATGTTATTTGTTTGGTGTTGATATGGTTGGCTCAAACGAGTTTAAAAACGTAAGACGCATTGTTGGTACAAGTGGTGTTATTGAAATCGCATCAAATCCAGCAGTTAAAGATGCTTCACGCTCTGCAATGATATTTGATACTGGTAGTAAGTTTATTAAAACACTTTCAGACATTTCAATTCCTGTAAGAGACAAAATCTCAGCGGCTGTTTCAAGTGATACAATAGAAATTACAGCAGCAGCCGGTGAAGACTTTGCTGTTAGCCAAGATGATATTACTGTGGTTGATGCATCGAATACTTACATTCCAGTATTAAGTACTGCAACATCTTTAAATAACTCAGTTATTACTATTAACTTAGATCCTACAGCAAATGCAGATCCAGCCGCAGAAGTTTATTTAAACAAAAGACTTATTAATACAGATTCATATACAAAAGCTTCAGTAAGCCCTTATGTAAAAGTAACATATAATAATAGCACTTCAACATATAGTTTAGGTTTCCCTGATGTTTATAAAATTGAATCAATCGTTGCGAACACGGTAGATTATACAGATAGTTTTAAATTATATAACAACCAAAACGATCACTTCTACGATATTTCATATATGGAATATATTCCAGGACGCCCGGTTCCACCAAACGGTACACTTACTATCAAACTTTCTTGTTATGAGCTTGGTACTGCTACTGGTAAATATTTCTTTACTATTAACAGTTATCCAATTGATGATACCACCGAGGTATTACCAGCTGGTAAAATTCGTTCATACGACCTCGATACATACACATCTGCGTCCGGTCAAATTTATAACTTAAGAAATTGCTTAGACTTTAGACCACATGCCGATAAAGATTCAGCAGTTGATTATTCAGATACAACACCTAGTGCGGCTGGCACAGTTACTACTGCGGTTGGAGATAACCAAATTGATTTCAGTGGTACAGCTTATGTTATTCCAGCGCTTAATTCTAATGCAACATTAGATGTTGAATCCTATAAAGGAAGAATTGATTTAATCAGTATGGATTCATATGGTCTTCCATCCATTACTCAAGGTACTGAAGACTTATTACCTATTGCACCTACAGTAGGAAAAGACGAATTAGTAGTTGCTGAAATTAACATTCCAGGTTATCCTGCATTGAGTGCTGAAGAAGCTTCTCAATCTGGTAAATTTGATTCCGCTATTAGAATTAAATCAAAAGGTACTTCAAACTATACAATGCGTGACATCGAAAAGATTGAGCAACGCATTGAAGGTTTAGAATATTATATTTCACTTAACCAATTAGAACAACAATCAGAAAATCTTTTAATCCTAGACGAAAATGGATTATCAAGATTTAAAAATGGTTATATCGTGGATCCAATGAACGATACTGGTATTGCTAATTTAGATGATCCAAACTATAAAGCAGCAATTCACTTTGATAAGAAAATTCTTACACCAGCTCTTAAAACATTCCCATTAGATTTAAAATATAAATCTTCTACTGGTGCATCGATCTTCCCAACAGTCGGTACTGCTGAAACAGCAACACTAGGCAGAAACGATAACATTAAACTTATTGGTCAGCCTTATGCTACAAACTTTAGAAACTGTGTATCTAACTTCTGGAAATACAATGGTTCTTCTAATATTTCTCCATCACATGATATGGCGCATGACACTGTTAGAAATCCAACTCCAGCAGTAATTGATATAGCTGGCGTGTTCCAAGATTTACAAGAGTTCCTACCAATTACTGGTATTAACTGGGATGGTCCTGTTGTTGATGGCGCGACTACTACAACTCAGCGTGGTCGACTACTTACAACAACTACACAAAGAACTCAAACGGGCACTGAGCAAAGATTGTCTGTAAATGATGGAGCGTTAAATGGAGTTGGCGACTTTGTATCTGACATAAGTTTCCAACCGTTTATGAGATCTAGAAATATTAAAATCCACACAACAGGTCTTAGACCAAATACAAGACATTATTTCTTCTTTGATAGAAAAGACGTTAACGCAAATGTTGCACCAGGTACGACTTCAGCTACACGAGCGAGAACAGTTCAAAAGTTTGGTGCTTATGGCGCAGCTGTTACAACAGATTCTAACGGCGTATTGAGAGCTATATTTAGAATTCCAGCCGGTCAGTTTTATGTTGGTGATAGACTACTTGAAATTGTTGATGTAAACCAATATTCGAGCATTGATTCAGCCTCGACTTCTAAGTCTGAAATCATGTATAGAGCTTATAATATTTCGGTAGAAAAAACAGCGCTTTCAACTCGTGTTCCTGAGTTTAGCACAGTATCAGGTAATACTACAACTCGTAACCTTGCGGCAAGAGTAACAACTCAAACATTGCCGGGAGGAGATCCATTAGCTCAGACATTCTTTATTAAACAAGGTATGGGTCAAGGATCGAACTCAGTATATATTTCTAAAGTTGATTTATATTTCAAACGTAAGAGTACTGTGAATGGTATTACTGTTACTTTACGTGAGGTTGTAAATGGCTATCCATCTGGAACCATCTTACCATTCTCAAAATTACATTTACAAGCTTCCGAAGTAAATGTTTCAGATGACGCAACTGCAGTTACTGAAATTAATTTTGAAACGCCAATTAGAATGGATACAGAAAAAGAATACGCAGTTGTTATTATGCCTGATGCGAACGATCCTAACTACCTACACTTTACATCTAAAGTTGGTGGCAAAGATCTTACCACAGGTCCAACAAAAGGTCAATCAGTTGTTATGGACTGGGGTGACGGTGTTCTCTTTACTTCAACAAATAACCGTACTTGGAAATCATACCAAGATGAAGATATTAAGTTTGCTGTATATCGTCATAACTTTAACTCTGCATCTGGTACAGTCACACTTACAAATGATGATCATGAGTTTATCACGTTATCAGATTGGACTGGTAGATTTGAATCAAGAGAAATGATTTATAAGCAAATCGATACTGGCTATACTGTAAGTATGGTTCAAAACACAAATATTCTTACTCAGTCAGGTAATGATTTTAATGTTGATTACGCGGCAGGTGATTATATTTTAGTTACCGCAAGTAATAACGTCGATAAAGAAATCTTTAGAGTTGCATCTATTGATAGCTCAACACAAATCACAACTGATAAACCTTGTCCGTTTAACGCATCAAATGCAAATGGTAAACCATTAGTTGCTGGTAAGTTATCTCATTACAATAGCTATAACAGAGCTGAAATGCATTTGGCTCAGAGTTCTGCTACAAGCGCAAAGAAATTTGTTGCTGGCGATACTGTATATGGTTTTGATTCTGGAACAGAAGCTACGATCGGTTCCATCGATAACATTAACTTAAGTTATATTCAACCACATATTCCTCGTGCGCTTGATTCGGTATCAAACGTAACAGCTTCTGGTAATTTAACTAACCCAAGTAATTTAGTTAATCCATATGAAATGCCAATTAGGTTTGGTGATAATAACCACTTTACTCAAAACGGTGTAGTTGTTTATAGTAAATCAAATAACTTAGTTACTCCAAAACCATTTGATATTAACTTAGCAATGACAAACGGCGCAAACGTTACATCAACACCATTGATCGATTTAGAACTTGCAACTCTTATGGCTTATGCTTATAAGACAACAAACACTCCTGCGACAACTTCAAAATATATTTCTAAAACAATTGAGTTGGCTGAGGATTTAGATGCAGAAGATTTAAATCTATATTTAACAGGTTATAGACCAAATGGTACTGATATTAAAGTTTATATTAGACCACAACACGTACAAGACAGTGCAAACTTTGACACTATGCCTTGGATTGAATTAGAATTATTTGAAGGTGCTTCAACATATTCATCATCTTCTAACTTATACGATTACCGTGAGTATCGTTATAGAGTTGCAGATGCTAATAAGTCAGCTTCTGATATTTTAGAATATACAAGTACAACTGGTAAATTTGAAGGCTATAGAAAATTTGCAATTAAAATTGAATTAGTAGCTGAAAATATCCACAATGTACCATTCGTAAAAGACTATAGAGGGATAGCTTTAACATGACGTTGAAGCGAGATCAAAATAGTAACGCAGTACTCAATACCGATGTTGCCGGTCTTAATAAATATAAACAGGAACGAAAACTTCATCGGTCCGTTATAAATCTGACTAACGAAGTAGAAGAAATTAAAGAGACAATGGCCAGAATTGAATTCCGCCTTACAAAGATAGAGAACCAATAAAATGTCAAAATCCAGTATTCAAAACGTTACGACTACACAAACATTTCAAAATTGGTTAGACAAAACCAATGAAATGGTTGACATTTTCAGAGACTCAGCAGTAACCGCATCGGTATCAGGTGATGAAACCGTGGGTGATGCTACAATCCTTGGAGAGTTTACTGCAAATACTGTAGCTGCTGCTGATGAACTTAGAACAAATCTTGTATCAGCTTATACCGCAGGCCAAGTAATTAACTTTGACCATCCTATAAACATTACCGGTACTACAAGTGAAATTGTTGCAACATTTACTTTTGGAGCATCGGGTGCTAAAACAAGATATACCGATGGATCTACTGCTTGGGAAATTGGAATCAACAATTCTACAGATGCAGATTTCCTTATCCAAGAAAACAATTCAGAACAATTTAAATTGTCAAGAGCTGGCGTACTTACAGTTCCATCATTAACAGTTACTGAGGAAATTACATTCCCAAGAGATGCTGATGGAAATATTACTGGTACTATTGAATCAGCTAACGGTAACTTTACAGATACCTTAACGGCAAATACTATTAACGCAACCACAATAAACAGTAACGATATTCGTGGCCAATTTACTGGAGACATTTATCACCCAGCATCAACTGGCGGTAACGGATCAGGTAAAGTGTTTGAAAACGGTGGACCAGATGCAGCTATCCCAGCTACAATGTGGGGTAACGTACAAGGTACAGTAAGTAGTATTTCTAACCACGATACGAACCTTTTAGATGAAGGTACAGACAACAGAGTTGGAGAAACGGTACCTGGCGCAAGAGACGGTGGCAATAATCGCTACTTTACAGAAGCAAGAGCAAGGGCATCGATTTCAGCAGGAACCGGTGTAAGTATTGCAAGTGATGGCGAAATTAGCATTGGTCAAACCGTAGGTACTACATCAAACGTAACATTTAATAATGTTAATTCAACAGGCGCAATCATTTGCGAAGGTGATGTTACAGCGTTTGGTACAGTTTCTGATATGACTATGAAAGAAAACATTATACCTATTGACGGTGCACTAGAAAAAGTCTCTCAATTAGGTGGATACTTATTTAATTACAAAAATAACCCAACACCAATGACTGGGGTTATGGCTCAAGAATTAGTTGAAGTTTTACCGGAAGCGGTATATAAAACGAGAGACCCGGATACTAACGAAGAAATTTATGCGGTACGACACGGAAACGTAATTGGATTACTTATAGAAGCAATCAAGGAACTCTCGGCAAAAGTAGGCAAGTAATATGGTTATCAAGAATAGTGGCCCTATTAATTTCCAAGACATTGTAGATGAATTTGGTGGTGCAGACCCCGCTAATTTGTCAGAATACTATCGTGGCGGAAGTTTAGTTCCAAATACAAATGCCAATAAAAATATCGCGACCTCAGGCGGAGCTTTAAAGTTAAGCCAGTTCTACGGTGCGCGTAAAGAAATTTTCATTAGATTAGATTTACAAGGTGGCGGCGGTTCAGGTGGTAACGGCATGGCCGACGGTAACGGTACTGGTAATAACAGTGCTGGTAATTCAACTGCGTTTAGACTTTTAAGTGATAATAACGACATCGCTATTGTCGGTGGCGGCGGTGGTGGCGGACATGGTAATGCTGGTGCTATTACTGGTGGACAAGGTGGTGCTTCTGACTTTGGCGCAGGTGGCGCTGGTGGTGGAGCAAATGCTGCTGCACCATTCCCTACATGGGGTCACTATGGTGCTGCTGGCGGTGGAGGCGGTGGTGATGATGGTTCCACAAGTTACTTTAACCTTTACGGTTCAGACGCGGCGGGTAATGCTGGTTCCGGCGGATCTAGAGGCGGCCGTGATGACTTTGAAAAAACCATTGATGTAGAAGTTACTTATAGAATTATCATAGGCGCTGGTGGAAACCCAACAGATTATGGTAACTATAAAGGTGCGCCTGGTGTTCCTGGCTTTGCATCGTTTACAACATCTATAGATAATTTTACTACAACCTATAATGCAAGACCGTCAGGTGATGGATCAACTCTTGCTGATTACACCACAAACACAACCTTCTATTTAAGAATTGCGCGAAACGGTTCTATTTACTTTGAAACAACCGCGCCTTAAGGAGACATTATGAAAAATATTAATATGTTAAAGGGGTTTTATCCTAAGCTTGATGAAGTGCTTGAGTGGTTTCCCCATAACAGAATTAAATCAATTGTATTCACCCGTCGTGAAGACGTCCATACTGTAGCTCTTATTAGTCACTTTGCAAAGGGTACTGATAATGAAGCTAATTTTGAAAAAATGTGTAAATATAATTTTCCAAAAGAATGGTATGAAGTCGAAGATAAAGGTTGGGTAAGCTATGTATGCGCTGACTTAGAAAGTGTAGGTACAGGGTTTTTAAGAGTATACAAAAATCAACCACAGAATAATCCTAGAGATGGTTCTGAATGGTTAGAAAACATTGCTTATTATATCAATTCAAAAACAAGTACTGTTCTTGGAACAAAACACTATTATAGAAATGAATTTGAAATGGCTTATTATATTGATTATTTTGATGAAAACAACGAATTAGTTAAACGCAGACAAAAAGAAGTCCAAGGCACAAAAGAATTTTGGGGTGGCCCGGAAGAACTATTTAGAAATGTTAAACAGGAAAAATTTCCTTATGTGTTCGGCAGAAAAGAAAGCAAAGATCAAGCTTATTTTGTAGTGCATCTAAGCTGACCACCAACTTCTTTTTATAAATATAAGAAAAAACAAAGGGTAGAAATAAATGTCAAAGATTTCAGAATTAGGTCCAATAACAGGTGCCAATACCCGTACCGAAGACCTCTTTGTTATTGTTAATCTTATCCAAGGTGATGATGGAACTAAAAACATTACGAGAAAAGAACTCGTACAAGCTATACAATATGAAATCTTTGATAGAATTACCATCACCGGCGGTAGTATTTCCAACGTAACAATATTCGCCTCAGATATAAACAACAACGTTATGGACGACAACGAGTTCAATAACGGTACTATTAATACGTCGGAAGTTAATGACTCAGACATCCAACGCGGTACAATGGCTAATACCGCAGTCGATAGTGTTACTATTGTTAACTCTGACTTCTCAGATGGTACAGGTAACAACAACGTCTTTACAAACACAATCGTTGATAACGGACAGTTAAACAACTCGACTGGTAACAACGACGTCTTTACTAACTCAACTATTGACGATTCATTCTTCAATAACGTTACTATTGACCAAGGTACTGCAAACGGACTTATCCTTACAAATATTGAAATCGACGAACTAATTCTTGAAGATGCATATATTTCTAACTCAGAAATCGTTACAACAGTATTTTCAAATGGTTCAATCCTTGATACTGTCGTATCAAACGTAGCAGTTTCTAACTCTACTATTACCGAATCAATTATTTCTGGTAACACACAAATCTTTGACGTTAATATCGCTAATGCTGATATTCGTGATACAGATTTAGACAATGTTGATATTACAAACTCTCGTTTCTCGAATGGTTATATTTGGGATACTGAAATCAGTAACTCTAGCATTATTGATACCACAGCAAACAACATTACAATTACTAATTCTGACTTCTCAGATGGTACTGGTAATAATAACGTATTTGATAATACTACTTTGAACACCGTTGAAATTAACGACGGTTCGTTTGGCGGTATTATGGATAACGTTGTAGCAACTAATATGACAATTGGCGATTCATCAGCTGATGGACTACTACAAGATCGCTCAACCATTACTAATTCTGATATTAACGAAGCAAGAATTGCTAACTCAACTATTGATAGCTCAACACTTGCAGACTTTGATATGGATCTTAAGAAAGTCTTTGAAGAGCCTATTGACGAAGATAGTTATTTCGCCTTGAAAAATATGAAGACTGGCGAAACAGAAAAAATGACTTATCGCCAGCTTTACGAAGAAGTTTCTCGTAAAACTGAAAAAGCTCTTAAAGTTTACGTTGCTTCAGACGGTGACGACAAAAATGATGGTACACTTCTTAAGCCAGTTAACACTCTTAAGAGAGCGTCAGAACTTGCTATTGAAAAAGCAGGTGGTAATCCAAATCGTAACGATATTAATAACGCAATCCATATTTCATGTGGACCAGGCACCTATTATGTAGACGAACCAATCGTATTACCTGATGATTGTGCTATGACTTCAACAGCTGGTCAGTACGCAACAGTTATCCAGAAGTTACCAGGTTGGGAAAGAACTAACGGTGTTCTAGTTGGATCCGGTTGTTATGTTCAAGGTTTTGCATACATGAACTTTGAAGTTGATAACTTTGACCAGCCTGAAGGTGGTTTTGCTATCGCTTATCGTCCTGGTGCATTAATGAGAAGATCTCCATATATTCGAGATAGTTCTCAGCTTTCAAACTTTAACCGTGAAGATGTTGAAGCGCCATTAAACCCGTTCAACTCAAAAGGTACAATCCTTGACCTTGGCCAAGAGTTCTATTTAGAGGCAGGCCACAGTGCTCAAAACCTATTTGAAATCGATGATGAAGTAACATTCTCATCTGGTGCAACAGGTTACCTTTCTTATGTTGATGACATTGCGGCAAACAGACAAATTTATGTACGTAACCTTAAAGGGAACGTTGAACCTGGCGATATCTTATATGCACAACGTGGTGGTACAGGTACAGTTGAGAGCATTGGTATTGACGACTTCCCGAACAGACTAGTTGGTCGTGGCGGTGGTTGTCTACTTGCAGACAGAGCTGTACTAGATACTGACTCACTCTACACATACGTATTATGTTTTGGTTTCACACCTCGTACTCAAAACGGTACAGGTTATGTTGCTAAGAACGGTGCGGGTGTTAACGGTATTGGTTCACTTTCAATCTTTACACGTCAGGCGTTCTTCGCACTTGACGGTGGCCAAATGACATTGAACAACTCTGGTTCTCAGTTTGGTGACATCTCAATGCGTGCACGTGGTAACACAGTTATCATCAAACCTGCTGAAGCAAATGATAATATCTTAATTGCTAACACAGACTTTGCAGATGCAATCGCTGAAAATAAAACTGAGATCATTGACGATATGATCCATTACTTAACATCTAATACAACCACTGGCTATGATGGAACAAATCCTGGTCTTGGTTATCAAGGATATAATGCTGATAAATGTTTCCGCGATACAGGCTTAATTGTTGATAGTACATCTTACGATATTGCAACAAATGGTAACTATTGGGGTCGCTTAAACGGTATTACATATCGTTCACCAATTTCATATGTAGTTGTTAACGAACAAATGACAGAAACTGTCGGTTCTATTGAGCACCTTAAAGATGATATGGAATTTATCTTTGTAAGCGCTAACTCTGAAATTAATACAAGAGTTGACCAATCAGTTTCTGAAACTCTTAACATTCTTCAAAATGGTGAAGAAGCTGCAAACCCAATTATCTTTGCAGACACCGGAGAGTGGGAACAAACAGCTGCTCGCGAATTAGTACAAGACAATAGAAGCTTTATTATTGACGAGTTCGTAAGTTGGATTGATAACAATGAAGACTTCTATGCATATGACAGTGCAAAGTGTGAAAGAGATGTTCAAGAGTATATCTTACCAGCAGTCAAATATGACATGCTACTTGATACAAACTACAACTCATTCACTACTGGCTTAGCATACTATGTCAATACTTCAAGAACAGTTCTTGAAAATCAAAGAAATGAAACAGTAGCATCATTTAAGAGACTACGTAAAACAACTGATGAACTCATCCAAGCAAACTCTGCTCCTGCAGCTGCTGATGCATATCAAGCGTTTAATAACATCATTAATACTATTGACAACAAAGACAGCAAAAAGTATACACCAACTAATGCAACATACGATCCTAAAACTGGCCGTATGGTTATTACTATTGGTACACACGATCTTACTGTTGGTCGTTATGTTAACCTTGGCGAAGAAAGCTTTACGTTTACTTGCTCAAGCGATAACTTTAAAACACCTATTAAACACCCACGTAGATCTGAAAAAGCTTATTTAGCTGCTTTACCAATTATCGCTGTTTCAGCAAAAACAATTACTGTTAATCCAGGAATGACTGCTGCGGCATTTGAACACCGATTCGTAGAGGCTGCTGACAATTCAATTTCAGTAATCATTGAAGAACTTACATTTAGCGACAACGCAGCTATTGACGTTAATAAGCGTAATGCTCGTAAGCAGTTACAACAAAACAGAGAATTCATCCAAGACTATATGATGGATTGGGCTGAAAACGAATGGTTCTTCTACGACAGCATTAAGTGTAAAAGAGATACTGAAGAGTACATTTTACCTGCAGTTCAAAGAGATGTTATTCTTGGAACAAACTATAACTCAATCCAAACTGGTGCAGCATATCGTACTAAGTCTGGCGAAGTAAGTGTTACTGACCAGTTAGCTCAAACAGTTGGTTCAATCAACTTTATGAAAGATGAAATTGGCGAACGTGTTACAAACCCAATTGCACACGATAGAGCTGATAAAGCATTCGACGAAATGAGCAGATTGCTTAATAATAATGGTAAAAAATACACACCAACTGGTGCAGCTTATGATCCTGCATCTGGTACAACAGTAATTACCATTGGTTCTCACGACTTTAATGTTGGTGATGAAATCTTTATTGAGCCAGATAGCTTAACATTTACATGTGCTAGAGATTCAAATGCTACTGAGCATTCATATCCAACTAGGGCGTTTATCAACTATACACCTGCAACAGCAGCATACGACGTTGCTACTGGAGAGTTTAGTGCTAACATTGGTCCAAATGCTCTTAAAGCTGGAGACCTTGTAGAGTTTAAACCAGGTTCAATCGTATTTACTTGTGAAATGGATAACAATGTTACTGAGCACCCTGCGCCAGAATCACATCACCCGTTCTATAAAAAGCAAGTAGTTATCGACAGAGTTGAAGGCGAAACAATCTATATGAATGTTGGCGGTATTGCAGACGGTGGCGGTGTTCATACATTCGTCAGCGCAGCAACAGATGCTATCCAAGCTGAAAAGAGACATCCTGCTTGGAAGAAACCAGTAACAATTACTGCAAGAGACGCAACATCAATTACTGTTAATGTTGGCGAGTCAAGCGATACATCAGTACACACCTTCGTATCAGCAACAACAAATGCTATTCGCGAAGCTGGAATGTGGACTGGTAAGTTTACTCCTCAAACAGCAACATACAATCCAATTAGTGGTGAAATGGAAATCACTATTGGTCAGCACGACTTACCAGTTGGTAAATGGATCTCAATTGCTCCAGAATCAATGGTATTTAGCTGTGATGTTGGCGGCGTAACAGGCACTGATGCAGCTCCACTTTACGATCACGTTGCATATAACGAACCAGTAAGAGTAACCGCGGTAACTTCAAATACAATTACTGTTAACGTCGGTAATGCAAACGGTCATGCTAATAACCATACATTCGTAAGTGCGGAAGTTGATTGTATTGATTCAAATGCATTGTACTTCTCAGATCCTGCTAAGGTACTTAAATCATATACACCTACTGACTCAACATACGATCCAGTATCTGGTGAAATGATTATCACAATTGTTGATCACGACCTTACAACTGATGACCATATCGAACTTAATCCATTAAGCTTCGAGTTTAGCTGTAACACAGGTATTGTTCCAGTTGCTGGTACTGATTTCCACCCACGTATTGGTGATAAAGCATACAAATTACCACTTAAGATTTCAGCTACCACAGCTAATACTGTAACAGTTAACTGCGGTAATGCCGGTGCTTATGCGAATACCCACACATTCGTAGCTGCTGATCCAGGTGCGGTTGTTAAAGTAGGAGCAAGTGAGCAAGGTACATATGCTAGCCGTTCACTTCAAAAGAACAAAGGTTATTTACAAGCTGAGATTTCAGCATGGCTTAACGACAATTACTTCATCTATGACAAAGATAAGTGCTCAAGAGACACTGGTTATATTCTCAATGCAGTTGCAAGAGATGTGGCAACCAATTCTAACTTAAATGCAGTTTACACAGGTATGGGTTACCGTATCGGTACAGTAGGTGCTAATAACGTTATCAATAATCAGCTTACAGAAACTGTTGGTGCTATTACATGGCTCAAAGGTAAAATGGCAACTGAAGTCTTAACAGACGCAACAGCAATTTCCCGCTCAAATGCATCCTTTGATGAAATCATTGACATTATGCAAAACGGAAATGCCTCCGCTGACGATATTGATTTTGGTACAGTTGCAATCTCTGACGATGCATTCAAAGCTCGCCAATCATTACAAATTAACAAACAGTTTATTCAAGAAGAAGTAATCGCATGGATGTCAACATACCATCCTGGATTTACTTATAACGTCGATGCTTGTAAGAGAGACTTAGGCATCTTCCTTGATACTGTTGGTTGGGATGTACAGCATGGCGGAAACGCTGCAACAGTCAACAATACAAGACTTTACTTCGAAAATGCATTACCAGTATTAACTGATAACGAAATTGTTCCAACATCAGGTTCATATGACTTTGTATCAGAATTAGCTGGTAAAATTGTACGTGGCGAAGAGTTCACAGCTCTTTCATCTAACACTGCTGTACAATTAGTTGATAGTGCTAATGAAGCATACACTCCAACTGATGCAACATATGATCCAGTAACTGGTGAAATGGAAATCACAATTGGTTCCCACACATATGCAGCTGGCGATAAAATTACTATTGACCCAGAAGGTATTACCTTTAGCTGTGGCTTTGGTGGCGGTGGTGTTGATTCACATCCAAATGCAAATGATTCATACTTACGTAAACCATTTACGATTTCATCTGTAACTTCTACGACAATCCTTCTTAATGCTGGAGCAGCTGGAACTAATACAGATCCTCATACCTTTGTATCAGCAACAGCTCAGTGTGTAAGATCAGCTAATATGGCAGAATCATATACACCTTCAAACGTTGCATACAATCACTTGACTGGTGTTATGACAATGACATTAGGTAACAGACATCTATTTGAAAAAGGTGACTATGTTATCTTTGACGAAAATGCAATTACCTTCTCTTGCCCAACATCACCAAGTGATCCTACACCAATTAATATCTCACACCCACGTCCAACTGATCCAATCTTTAACAAACCAGTTAGAATTGACTCAGTAACAGAAACAACTGTTACAATGTACGTTGGAAAAGCTGGTGTTGACAAGGTTCACACATTTGTAAGCTCCTTAGTTGGTGGCGTAAGAAGATCCCTAGATGTAACAATTGCAACTAAGGTAAAAGACTTATTCACAACAATCGCTGAAACCATTAGAGAAAATGATGGTACAGTTGCTGCAGTAATGGAACCAGTATATGCACTTCCATCTAATTACAATGCAACAATTAAAGCACAGTCTGAAAAAATCTTAGGTCAAAAGCCTAAGTACCAAACTGAAATCATTGACTATATTACAGACACATATGATGGCTTAGGATATGAAATTTCTAAATGCCCAAGAGATGTTGGCTATATTGTTGACTCGGTTTCAGAAGACTTGGAATATGGTGGCGATAGTGCGACAATCTATAATGCTCGTTACTACTTTGAAGGTGCAATCAACGTACTTCCTCAGTACCAAAGAGAACCAACTAGATTAGCTTGGGAACACCTTGCTGATGTAATGGAAAAAGTTGTCACAAATACTGTTAATGAGCCAATTTTTGGTTCGCAGTTTACTCCAACTGGAGCAGTATACAACCCAGTAAATGGTATGATGGAAGCCACAATTGGTTCCCACACATTACAAGTTGGTGACCATGTTTGGTTTAAACCACAGGGTATTACATTCAGCTGTGACAACGGAAGTGGTGTACAAAACCACGCATCACCGGAAGCACATCACAGATTCTATAACAGAGCATGCCCAATTATTGGTATCACTGGAACAACCATCACAATGTGGGTTGGTAATGCTGGAGCATACACAGGTGCTCATACATTCGTAAGTGCATTACCTAATGCAATTAGTGAAATCACTGGTAACCTTGAATATCAAGATGTTTCAGGATTTGCTGCTGATGCGGCTACTGGTACTGAAGCTAAGAGACTTACAAATGTAATTTCTGATATCGTTGACGATCGTCTTGTAATCCCAGATTACACAGGTTCACTTGATATTACACAAAAACCAGAAACAAGAATCTTAGGATTACCAACAGCGGATGCAGCTACTGCACCTCTTATGGATCCAGCAAGAACATTTGCTCGTAAAACATTACAATGGAACAGAGCGTTTATCCAAGAAGAAGTTGTACGTTTTGTACGTGACAACAACTATTCATATGATGAAGATAAATGTGCAAGAGACGTTGGATTTATTATCGATGCAGTTGCAAGAGATGTTGAAACTGGATCTGATTATCCTTCCAAGTATTATGGTAGAGCTTACCGTGTAGGTACAGTTGGTGCTGATAAAGTAATCGAAGAGCAATTAGCAGAAACTATTTCAGCTATTGAATATGTAAGAGATGATATTTTACCAAGATTAACTGGTACATCTCTTACAGCAGCAACTCAAGCGTTTACTAACATTATTAGTATTATGACTGATGGAACAACTGGGTTAACATACTCTAGCTTTGGAACAGGCAACATTGGTAATACTAATGCTAATGCAACTGATGGCTTACAGGCTAACAAAGCATTCTTACAAAAAGAAGCTACAGCATGGATTAACTTACAGATTTCTAACAATGTAGCTGGGTTCGTAGGATTAGTATACAATCAAGCTAAATGTGAAAGAGATACTGGATTGATGATTGACGCAGCATCATTCGATATTAGACATGGTTCTAATGTTGCAATGAGAGACTTCGCAAAACTTTACTTCGAAAATGGAGTAAATGTTGGTTTACCTGCAGATCAAAGAGCACCAACCGCAGCAGTATTTGCACACATTGCTGATGTTGCTGAGAAGGCAGTATTGAAGCAATCAATTACACCAACAACTGGTAACGTTCTTACCCCAACTACATCGTTCGGAAATGTTGTTGGTCAAACAGGTGCTGATGTTGAAAACCTTATCCTGATTGTAAGAGATATTATTGCTGAGGATTCCCTAATTAATCTTCCTCAAATCCAAGAAGCTCAAACAACTGCGGCCGCAGCTCAAAACTACAACGAAGCTGCAGCGGTTACAATTATCAGAGATCGTAAAGCACCACTTGGAGCAGCGGTTGTTCAATACCTTGCAGACAACTTCCACTTCCTAGAGTATAGTGAAGAACGTTGCCGAAGAGATGTTGGTTATATTGTTGATGGTATCAGCCATGATATTCAGTACGGTGGTAACACTGCTACTCATGGAAATGCTGAACTTTACTTTAAAAATGCTATTAACTTATTACCAATGGATCAGCGTAGAGCAACAAAAGAAGCATTTACTCATATGTCAAAAGTTGTACGTTGGGTAACACGTAATGAAATGGTACCTCGTAAACTTGGCCGTCAATGGACTCCATCTACAGCTACATACGATCCAGATACCGGAATCTTTACTGCAACACTTGGCGCAAACCACAACTTAAATGTTGGGGATCACGTAATTATCGCACCTGAGAGCATTGTGTTTACATGTTCCTTAGATGGTAATGTTGCTGAACATCCATCGCCAGAAGCAGGTGATCCATACTTTAACGCTCCAATGTTAATCACTGCAAAAGATGCAACAACCATCACAATGCAGGTTGGTAAAGTTCCTTATGGTAAAGGTGGTGGAGCTCATACATTCGTCAGAGCTTCTCTAAATGCTATCACTCATGTGACAGGAAACCACGTTAAACAAGAAATGCCATCCATCGCAGCCAGAAGAGAAATTGCAAACGAAGCAATGGAACTTGGCATGATGGTAGCAAATATCGCTGATGATAATGATGCAAGCAAATTACCATCCAGAAGAGATCCACATATTGCATGGATCGAAGCTGATATGTTAGCTGCTAAAAACATCATTGATGATAATACCACAATGATCGCAGATGAGTTACAAACTTATATCTACGAAACTTATAATGGTATCAGCTACGCCAAAGAGAAATGTCGCAGAGATGTTGGCACTATGGTTGACGCACTATCACACGATATGAACTACACAACTAACTGGGCATCCCTCAGAACTGCAGAACTTTACTTTGTAAATGCTACTTCAATCTTACCAGCAGATCAAAGACAACAAACTGCTACATTCTTCGGTGAGATGGCTTCCTTAGTATCATTGGTCGCACAAAGAGCTGCGGCAAATACAGCACTTATGAGTCATACATCGGTTGTACAAGATATAACAACACACGACGCAGCCACAGCTGTTGAAGGTGAAGAAGCTGCAGACTTAGTAAGAATTGTTGAAGATACAATTAGAAGAGATAGCATGGACGGTATGCCATCGGTTGTTGAGCCTGATACTTCTTGGGTTGACAATAGTAAGGTATGGGCTGCTAAGCAAATCAATGATAATCTTGATGAATTGGCTGACGATGTTACTCAGTTCTTAAAAGATACATTTACAATTATTGATTACTCAAAAGCCAAATGTCGCAGAGATGCTGGTTATATCCTAGATGCTATGAGCTGGGATCTTAACTATGGCGGTAACCTTGCTACGAGATGGAATGCAGATTTCTATTACTGGAATAACGAATTAAGAGTTCCAGAAGATACAAGA
>Ga0181399_1000218_pt1 | contig 21556 bp, 30 predicted proteins | sample 22SPOviralmetaG_FD_130128 | JGI IMG/M metagenome (GOLD analysis project Ga0181399, IMG submission 130128) | Marine viral communities from the oligotrophic San Pedro Time Series (SPOT) site, San Pedro Channel, CA, USA - 22 SPOT_SRF_2011-05-21 | ecosystem: Environmental > Aquatic > Marine > Strait...
CAAGCATGCCTGCTGGTATCGACGGAGTCGGAGGGGTCTCGCCCCGAGTTTGAGGCGGCAGCGGCGGAAGAGGGGCGTCGCCCATTCTCCTTTGTGTGCATCTTTGCCCGTCTGGCTCTTATATGCTCGCCGAGTCTGCTCCTGTATGCGCCGTGCCATGCCCGTCGACGAGTATGCTGATGCCTATGTGCCCGGCCCGCCTCTGACCGTCGATGTCCTACGGGAAAAACTCAAGGCCCTTCCCGGCGCAAAGGCGTCGATTACAACAGCAGATGGGCGAAAGCTTATTCACCTCTGTGCACGGCAGGGGTACTGGGTTCGAGTGACTGCCCGGACAAAGTCGGATGACACTGTCGTGAGGTGGGGAGTCCCTGTGTATACCCCCCACCCCCCAATCGGATACTCGGGTTTGAGCCCAGACGGATCACGTTTAAACTATCCGCACCTCCACCGATACGATCCAAAACCACACTGGCGCAAGGAGGGCGAATACTTAATCATCAGACAAGGAACTGGCACCCCCCCTTGGCGCCGGTTCAAGTCGTACACAGACTTCGAGGGGCCATATGTCGATGAAATCAATGAAGGCGAGCCCGGCGCTGAGCCCGACTCTGAGCCCGGCGCTGAGCCCGACGGTGGTCCAGCTCCTGCGGTTCCTGCGGCTCCTGCGGCTGCTGCGGCTCCTGCGGCTGCTGCGGCTCCTGCGGCTGCTGCGGCTGCACCCCGACGATCCACTCGCGTTCGGAAGCCTGTCAAAATTTACGACCCATCGGAGCCCCCCGAGCCTGCCCCGGCGCCGGCTGTCGACCCTCTGGCGTCACTTCGACCGCGGAGGGCGCGCCGGCCTCCCAACCGGTTTGGGTTTTAGGTTTGAATCAGACATTGGATATCTCAGATTGGGATGGTGTCGGGCCGTGTTCCGCAGAATTCCGCCCAGGCCGAACCCGCCTCTATGGCCATCTGCGTTCGTCGGGTCCGACTTTTTTTCTCGGCACAACCCTGGTCGTGGCTTGGTGGTGTCGGGCCGTGTTCCGGTTGGACTGCTGCCATGGAGGTGGCGTCGGCCTGGGCGGAATTTTGCGGAACACGGCCCGACATCCGGGGGCGCTGCGAGGTGGGGTCGACACTCATCATGCTGCTGACGATGCATGCGCTTCCGGCGCACACCCAGAGCCTGATGCTCGCGGCCATCTTTGCATCGGGTGCACTTTCGGCTGCTCCCTCGGCCGAGACGGCCGCCGTGTTCTCCGAGTTTGTGGCTGCGCATGCTCCTGGCCTGTGCGGCGACTGTGCGCTGTTTGGGGCGGTTCGTGCTGTTGCTGCTGGGCGTCCACCGGGTCCGCTGTGCCGGGTCGCCCGAATGTGAATCCGAAAAGTGTGCGGTGAGACCGCCACAACTGGACATGCAGCCCGGCCGACACGTCGTGGCTCCCAAGCTCCGGGGTCGCGCTCGCCGACTTGCCCGCAAACGACCCCGTGCACCGCCCCGGGCGCATCTGATAAAATCAGTGCCTGCACTGGATACATTTTCTACTGAAGAGCTTGTGGAGCGGGACCGCCGGGGGCACACTGTGCTGCATGCGCTGGCGCGCGAGGGACGCCCCCGACTGTTTCTTGCCGTTCTTCAGCGACTTCCGCCACCTCTGCGCGGCCCCTTTCTGAATGCCCAGACGACTGCAATGGGGCCGGGGTGCGGCCGACGGACTGCGCTCCACATGGCTGCGCTCTACGGCCGAGTTGGGATGTGCAGGCTGCTGGTGGAGGCGGGCGCCAACCCCAGACTGCGGGACGAAAAGAACCGGACCGCATACGAGATTCTGCGCTGCATCGTAGAGGCGGCAGAGCGGGACTTTAGCGAAGCCGTGAGCCGGCGCCGGATGGCTACGGCCGCATAAATCTGGCCAGGCGGAACTGTTGCAGGACCGGTTACGTGAGGGCGAGCGCTTCGTCTCCCGTGCTCTGGTCGCCCGGCCGGAATGCGCGCCAGCACATCGACAGTACAAACGGCAGGAAGAATGCAAAGAACGTATTGCCGATCGCAATGATTTCGTGCTGGCTTTCGGACGTGCACATGAAGAGCGGTGCAAACGGGTAGCCACTCCTTTCCGCGTCGTTGTCGGTCCAGAACGTGTGTGTCGTCCCCAAGAGTGTAACGGCTCCGAAAATGACAAGCACGAAGCACACCGCTGTGACGACCATGTGGAGGCCGCGGGTGAACCATTCGAGAGTACTTTCCCCTTCCGGCGACTTGCCGTTTCCAGCCATGATGAACGCGGCAGTGAATCCGACAGAAAGCATCGCGCCGACAATTACGCCGTACACATTCATCCGCGCGTGATAGATGTCCTCCTGGAGGCCGGCGTCGGTCTGCACCGATGCGTGAAACACGTCCTTGTTGGAGATTTCGACTCCGATCGCCGTCACAAGCCCCGCCATCGCCGCCAACAGGGCAAACGCGATGACGTAAAAGCCCCAGAACCCCCAGTATGCGGTTTCATGGGTTTGTTTCTCGATCGTATACCCGCCGTGCCACAGGGCGGATATCGTCGCAAGCGCAAAAGTCCACGCGGCCACCACGTCGACCCCGGGGTTGCCGGCCGACCCAATTTCCATGATGGCGGGGCCTTTGAGAGTCGTATTGGTGTCGTGGGCGCACAATCCTTGGTCATACGTCATATGATACGGATCGTGATTCTGGACCGTCTCAACGAACATCCAGATTACGAGCGCCGCAAACCCGAACATTGTTGCCATCATGGGCCACGCGGTTGGCTCTTTCACACCCGCCATTCCATTCTCTGCGTACCAAAACGCGGCGGACCCAATCATGCCCACAGCAATCATGATGAGGCCGATCCACGAGAGCCAATTCACCACGTCATCCGAGCCTAGGTAGGACCGGACGCCAACGCCACTGGCAAAAAGGATGCCGCCCACGACGGCGCCAGTCCCCGCAAGATCATATCCAACTAGACTTTTGACCATGGTCTGCTATAGTGAGTCCAGTGGGTGCTCTTTCTTATACGTCGTCGGGAGCTAGCTGGGGCGGTGGGGTCCGGGGCACTATAAGCGCCGAAATCGGGATTTCAAAAGGACATGGACCAGAACGATCACGTTTTCGATGCGGGCGGTGCTGCAGATGCGCCGCCCGAGCTGTTTCCGCTGTACACCACGTCTGGGTCTGTGACGGACCGGTCCGAGAATCTGTCGTGCTCCTCCAGCTCGTCCTTCTGCTACCTGTGCTCGTTTGCGGGCGAGACGGGCATGTCGGTGGACATCCGGGCGCACATCCGGGACCTCTCGAAGCGCGGGTTTGAGCTTCCGGCCATTGCGCGGGCCGTGGCCAAAATCTACAAGCGCGACATCCAGCCGCACGTCGAGCATGCCCGAATGGACGGCACGGTGCGGTCCCCGATCTGCAGTCTGCCCCCGAGTCTCACCCTGCCCCCAGACGGTCCAGTCGCCCGAGTGGTCGATCGAGGCGATCCACCGCCACCTCAGCATGGGCGGCGAGTTTTCCGAGACGGTGTTTCAGGTGCGGTCGGTGCGCTTCCCCGACTCTGGGCGCCGTGCTGACGCTGCCTGCAGGATTCGGTGGTAAAGAACATCTTCACGCACCTGATTGTGCGACTCAACCAGCGCGTGCTGACTGCAGACGGCCATGTGGACGAGGGCGCACGAAAGGCTCTCCTGGACACCATCGGCGAGCAGACCAAGTGGCGGCGGTCGATGGAGGCTGGGGATTCGGGGCCGGGGGCGGGCACCAAGCGCAAGAAGAAGTAGCGAAAGTACCCGAGTGTTTTGAAACCAAGGGCGCGTGCCGCTCTACTCTGCTGGCAGGAACGATTGCACCGGCCCTGCATTGGCGACCAAGAACTGAATGTCGGCCCGCTTGACCGTCTTGCCCCGCCGGTGCTCGACCAGCGCCATCAGCTTTGTCACCAGATCCTTCACCTCGGTCTTGTACAGATCCGACACCCGGCCCGACACGTTTCGGGCTGCCCGCCCTTGCCCAGTACGATAGACCATCTTCAGCCCCGCCGCACAGCTCATCTTAACCTCGCCTGGCGTCCTTGCGCGCCGCACCGAATCAGTCACTGCCGTTTTCGCCATCCTTGTCCTGTTTGAGCTTCCTTCGGTGTTCGGCTTATACGGCATCCCCCTGGGTCGGCACTTTCGTTTGCACCGGCTGCACTGGGACCCCCGAGCGGGCGAGGATGCACCTGCCGTCGATGATTCTGCCCACTTTGACGCCGCAGACGGCCAGGTCCCCTGCCAGCGGCATCCGGCCGGGGTGTCCGCCTGGTACCAGGTTAAAATTAAATATGGGCACGACGCCCTCCACAATCACTCTGGCGTGGTTGAGGCCAAAGGGTGCCGTGACGGCCACCGGGGGCTGGTTGGGTGCCACGATGCCCAGGAAGAGCGCCCGGCGGGACGGCAGAAGCGTCCGGGCGACGTGACCCTTGTCGTTGGCCCTCTTGGCCACCTCGATGGCGGCGACGGCGGTGATTCGGTCTTTGTAGGCCGCCAGCCCCTTGGCCCATTCGAGCAGCTCGTTGTACGTGTGGTTCTCGTGGAGTGCCTTCCGCAATTGGCTCTCGGCGTTTCCACCCAGCACGTGGTCCTGCCTCTGGTTTACCCTGACGGCGATGGACCGCCCTGCCACCTCGACCGTCGCCTTTTGCCCCATGACGCCCGCGGGGTCGTCGTCCACCAACAGCGGTTCGCCTGGACGTGGCACGAGACCCAGAAAGCGGTAGACGCACGTCGCAGAGACGGGCGCTGGCATCTGCGCGGTTGCACCTCCAATCTCCCCCATATATAGCCGCGGTTTCCGCAAAGTATCGTCAATGCGGGGAACGGGGCTTCTAGTCGCATCCATTCTCGCCTCTTCAGTTTCACTCACGCACGGCAACCTCTGGTCGGGCGGTGTCTCGCTCGTCTTTGCGGCGCTTGTTCTCGAGCTTGCGCCTGAGCTGTCCCTGTCAGTCTCGCCTGCCCGACTGTCTGTGCTCCTAGAGGCGGTTGCGTCTGTGGTAGTTGTCGCAGCCGACGTCGACCACTACGCCGTGTTGGGTCTGGTGCTTGCGCTGGCATGTCTGGGGGGATCGAAGACCAAGTAAAAGTGGTCCTCGGCGCTTTTGTGGAGAGTCCGCAGTATCGCCTTGGCGTTGAATCGTGGCAGCTTTCGACGGTCGCGGGTGGCATCGATGTGGCCGACGGCTCGCCGGTTGATGTTCGCGGCGCAGCCGAATTGGTGCGCCCCGCCCGATGTGCGGCGCCGGCTGCGTGCTGACCCTTTCCAGGTGCACTCGATGGTGCGGCAGCTGGTGCTGATGGGCTTTTGTGTGATTCAGGACGGCGTGGTGGACCCGATGGCCGCCATCTCGTGGGACAAGCAGAAGCGCGAGTGGGTTGCCCCAGTCAAGGACGAGGCTGAACCGCCCACCGTCTGCGTCTTCATGGCGCCGCTTGTGCATTCGAATGGCACTACGCTCATGTCGTACGGCAGCGCGGCGCTGCCGGTGTGGTACCACCTGTCGGCCCTCACCGAAAATATGCGGCGGCGGGATGCGTTCAACTCGGCGCACACCGTGTTCACCTCGGTCAATCCGAGCATGACGCCCGGCGACTCGCTCACTCCGTCCTTCATTGCGGCGCGGGGGCGGGCCGTCGGGGCCGCCGATCCAGATTATACCACGTCTGACCGCCGGCACGAGCTGCTCGGGGACCTGATGCGCCGGTCCAACGGGCTGCGGTCCCATGGCGATGTTTTTATGGCGGGCCAGGGATTCCCGGTCGACTCGAGGGCACCCAAGCTCCACTCGGAGCATTTTGTCACCGACGGTAAGCACCAATTTATTTTGGTCGGCCGGCACCGAAATCTCGCGCCCCTCGTCTGAACTCCCAAATCATGCACACGGCCCGACACCCCCACCCCTGGTTGCCCGCAATCTTCTGCTCCTGTGTCGACCCCCAAATCGCGCACACGCCCCGACACTGGACCCCGTTCGACTCCCAAATCGTGCACACGGCCCGACACCACTGATGGCTCTGCAGGGATGAGTTCGGTGGGCGAGGCGCGACACCTGCAGGCCCCCGTGTCGGACATGAACCGGCTGGTGAAGCACTACGTGCACTCGTTCTACCAGGCGCTCGGGGTGCCGCCTCAAAAGCTCGGTGCGCCGACTCCCCCCTTCCGCGCCATCGCCGCCCTCGCTGACTGTGTCGCCAGGTGAGAACGTCAACTCTGAACGCCTTGCGGGATCCGAGATGATTTCGAGCGAGGCGCTGTGGACTCACGAGGCTCGAGTGCGCGATGTCCGGGATGTTGTCAACGAAGCGCTTGAGGTGCTCGGCGTCTCGCTGCGGCCGTCGGTCCGATACCGCGTGCTGGTGCAGCACCCAGAGCTGTTTGATCCGGAGAAGTACACCGACCTGCTGGCGCACTCGCTCGGGGTGCCCACCGAGTACGTGGCCCAGATCCCGGTCGAGACGGATGAGTCGACCCAGCAGCAGCCACCCACGAACGGCCGTCGGGATGGCAATGGCCACGATGCCGCCATGCAGCAAGGATCGGGGTCCCACAAACGCTGTCGCGACGGGAAGTTTTGCCGGAACAAACAGGGGGAGCGCGTGAGCGACATCCGCACTATTAGAGAACCCCATGCCAAGTTGGATAGGGGCGAGACGCGCGTTCCGGAGGAGAAGAAGGAGCGCAATTCGGAATGATGGACGAACGGGATGGCACCATCGTGTATGACAATGCGCTCACCGTAGACGGCCAGCCAATGTACCACTACGCCGAGAGCGATGCGGACGGGTACATCGATCCGAGCGAATACGAGCAGCCGTTGTCCCGCGAGGCGTTCCACGGGCACCATGCCCCCGAGGACCGATCCATTCCGGTGGTGGACGCCTCGCCCGAGACGCCGGAACGGTACCCGGCTCCGCCACGCCGTTTCTCGGCCGTTCCTGAATCCTGGAATCCTCGCGCCGATCCTCCGCCCAAGCCTCCGCCAATCGAATCCATGCCACGGCGCCGTTCGGGACGGAGCCCACTCGTCGGCGCTGTGGGCCTGCTGGGCCTGGTGGGGTTGATCGGCATGGTGCCGTCGGACGACTCTGGTCCGGGCACTTCGGCCTCGACTGGCGCCTCGTGCCTCGTGGGATCGATCGCGTGGTCTGCTGCCCAGACGGTTCCTGCGGGGTACCGAATCGCCGACGGGTCTGAAATTGTCGAGGAGGACCACCCGGCCCTCTTTGCCGCCGTGGGGTCGGCAGTGCCCGATTTGGTGGGCCGGTACGCCCGTGGGGGCCTCGAGCCCGGTGCCGTCCTCGCCGCCTCTGTGGATGTCGGCTCGTTCTCGGTGGCCATTGACGATCCTGGTCACTCGCACGTTGACGCAGCGGGCTCGACGGTGCTCCGCGACGGCAAGTACGCTCTGGCGCACCTCTACACGTGAGACGGCCCGCCCGGCATCGCCCCGCCCCCTCTTATGCGTGCATGCAGGTTTACGACGGACGGGGTCAACCTCAAGGACGCCGGGCCATCTGTGGTTCCTGCGCAGACGGGGATTGCTGCGCGGGTAGAGGGCGGCACCGAGACACGGCCCGCCAGCGTCGTCCTGGTTCCCCTCATCTGCACCGGCGGTCCGTAGCGGCGGTCCGAGACCAAAATGGGGATCCGATCGTGTTTCTGTATAAATTGAATGTTTCCGGCACCATAACTCTCGAGATGGGCTCGCTGTTTACAGACTGCCAGGCCGTGCTCGATTCGGCCGGGGACGCTCCCATCGTGCACGGAGTTCGCGCGGCCGTCTTTGAGCACGGGCACGAGTTCACTAGCACCCCGGGGGTATTCAAACTTTTGGTCACGGTTGGGGATGATTCCCCCCCAGGGGAACAGCAGCTGTGGACGGCCATACAAGTCCTTATTACCTTTGGGCCGCGCAAGGGTCCCCCGAACGACAACCGCTGGGACGTCCACTCGTGCTGGACACAGAACCTGCCGCCTGGGGTGGTCGCAGTCCCTCCCGAGGACGACTTTGGCCGATCCCTCGAGACGCTGGCCCCGGAGCGAGTGGGGGGCCCGCCAATGCGGCTCGCGCGCGTGCATTTCCTTCTGACGCGCGAGTCGGCGTCTCCCTTTATTCGGATTGTTGTCGGCGGTGCCCTCACGATCTACGTCAGCCTGACGCCATTCGAGGTCGTCGGGGCCGATGTCGAGTTTACGGTGCCGTCTGTGAAGATGGTGGGGCTCCACTGGTCTGCTCACTAGGCGCGGGTCTCGAGACGGTCGTCGGCCGTCGACATAAACGTTTCGTATGGCGCCAGTCCCCGCGCTGGCTTTGTAGTCAGCGTCTTGATGCACGAGGCGAGCGTCAGCGCCAGCGACAGGCCCATCATGCCGACCATGGCCGCCGAGGGCGATGCGGTGCACGTTCCGTCCATCGGGGGCACATCAAAGCCCGGATAGTCACCGGACGTGTCGTCCATGCCCGGTTTGGACGTGCGCCGCCCGGGCCTAATAAGTGGCGCGGGATCTGGGCACGGCAGATTCGGATTTCCGAAACGTATAAGAGCCGCAGCTTGAGTGAAACACTTTCAAATCGGGCACAACCCGGCCCGCCGATGTCGGCTGCACCCCCCCAGCGGATTTACGCCCCTTGGCAAACCAAGTGCGTGCAGGCTGGTGCGACGTTCAAGGGCTCGCACTGCCTTCTCTTTACGCAGCATGTGCCCCGCGAGGCCGAGTTTGCGGATACGCACGGTGCATGCACTCCTGGCCCCCGGTGGATGGCGTATTTCGCTTTTTGCATGGAGGCGCTCCGGCGGATTCAGTGCCCCGAGACGCAGCACACGACGCTGCTGGTTGAGCAGGTGGTCGACGAGGAAACGTTTCGGGATGCGCTTGCGCGGGGAACGTGCGAGGTTACGCCGGCCCGGCCCCCACGCGCGTGGCGCTTCTGGGTCATCTTCAAGACGGTGGATTCCTACGTGCAGTTTGCCACCGCCTTTGAGCAGATGCTGGAGGAGGGGGCAGCCGCGTCAAAGAAGTGGCAGGGCACGCGGAAGGGCGGTCCGCCCAGGGTGGATCAGGCGTCGTGGGTCTCCATTGCGGGGTCTGATGACCTCATCCACGGTCTGCAGCACACTTGCAACATCCCTGGTGGCGCCAGCAGCATTGCACTCGACCCGGGAGCCGACATTGGCGCCAAGAACCACATGCTCAACCTCCAGTCGTCCGAGTTGCTGCACGTCAGTGGGGCGTGCCCCGCACAGACGGGACGATCGTACATCGATCGACCCACCCAGCCCGGCATGTTTGATGCGGGGGATGACGACTCGGGTCCGCGGCTGACCTGGCGGGCACCCTACTCAAGGACCACGAACGCGGGCATCAACGCGGGCATCAACCCGTGCGTCGCACGCTTTCCCTTTGCGCCATGGGGCCCGAGGACGGACGATTTCCGCCGCCTGGCATACCTCGGGACTCCGACGCCCGCCCGCGTGCTAGAGCCGCACCTCCTCAATCGGGCCACTGGACCGGGCCAGGCCGACCTCATCCGCAAGCACGCGGACAGCAACACTCTCGACGAGTACCTCGCGAACACCCCGGATGTCAACGACCCGCGCGATGCGGGCATTGTCACTGGGGACTCGGACGCGGGGGGCGCTGCACTGTCCCGCTCGGCTGCCATGGCACCCGAGTTTGCACAGAACGAGGAGTCGGCATCTGCTCGCATGCGGGCCCTCCGAGTCAGCACCGAGACCCTGGCGGACCAGGTCGAGACAGAGGCTGATATCAGGCGCTTTGTGGCCAAGATTCAAGGTCCCGTTCGCTTTCTGAAGGAGGCCCTCGTCCCCGATTCCATCCCATCAAGCTACCACGCCCTGGCGACTGCTGCAGCTGCGACAGCGCGGGGTCCTGCCACGGACGCGACCAAGTGGGCCCGTGCATTCTTTGACGACTGCCAGAACACGTCCGATTTCATGCGACGACTGTCGGTTGCGCTCGAGCGGTACGCTGGGCTGCACGTGGCTCAGGTGACTGTGTCCAACTGGGTCATCCTGGCAATCATGGCTCCGCTGCTCGGGCCGGCCCCTCGGGCGCACACTGCACTGGTGGGACAGCCCGCAGCCGGAAAAAGCTGGACGATGGACGTCCTGCGGAAGATCATGCCAGGGATGTTTTCGTCGGTCGACTACACGTCGCTCAAGGCAACCCTGGTGGACACGCTCGGGAGCCGCAAGGTCCAGGTGACGGACGAGATTGCCAAATCCGAACGGGTGAGCGGCGAGAAAACGCGGCTTTCGAGTGGCGAGGAGCGCGGCATCAGGGCCGCCGTGGTGACGGATGCCAACGGAAACAGCAAGGTCGTCTCGCAAGACTTTACATCCGTGTGGAACCACACGCAACTCGCCTGTGGGAACCAGCCACCTCGCGGCGACACGCCAATCGACACGCTGGCGCTGCAATCGCGGCAGCAGGTGATTCACTGCGCCAACCCCAAGGGGTTTGCATCCGGGACGCCGAGGCTCCACGACCAAGTCCTGCTGGCCATCCGGATGTTCCTGACCGGGGCTCCGATGCAGGTCGGCTACATCTGGGCTGCCGGCTGCCCCGTCGCGTCCTCGGATATGATGGAGGCGAGTCCCATGGCGCGCCGTCCCCAACCCGCGCCCGCTCATCCCTCTGCAGGTGCTGCAGGCGTACCGCCGGGTCAAGGGCAAGGCGCCAATTCCTGCGCGCGAACTGTCCCGCCTGCGTGCTGCTGCCATTGGAGCCATGTCGGTTCGGATGGGCATCGAGACACGGGGAATGGAGGGCATGGCCGTCGACGAGTACATTGTCCGCAACGCCTACGTCCGGACCGAGGACATTGTGATTGCTCTGCAGACCATGGTGCTTCCCACGCAGCCCGAGATGGCCCGCCCAGTCTCACCCGCCACAGGACGCCGTCGCGCAGTCGCATGCGGGCACCATCGTGTTCAAGGCGCTGAAGAACATGGTCAACGTGAACATTGAGCGCGATGCAGACGGAAACATTACTGGTGCGGCGGTGGAAACCGACAACAAGGGCGAGCGGGCCATCCTTACACAGGCGATGACTCAAAAGTGGTTTGACCGTCTTGTCGCGACCGTGTGTGCGATTGCCAAGCGCGACGACCGTGAAATGGTCCGCCTCGGCCAGCGCCCAGCCACGCGCCGGCTGCCACTCACTGCGCGCGCAGGTTCCGGCTGACGATGTTCTTCGGCGACAGCTGCAGGAAGCTACGAGCGGCGCCAGGCCCATCGTTCTCGAGTGCATCAAGAACGAATCGAGACAGGCGCTCGGGATTGACCTGAAGCAGGTTGGACCAGTCTACACCAAGACCGAGGCTGCCATGATCAAATTCCTGCACGACATCTGCAAGACGCTTGCGTACACGGCCGTTCGGTACCCGGACGAGAATCACGTCATCTTTGGGTCGTCCATCGTTGATGACATGCGACAGGCCCATCAAACGTGTCGCAAATGGGGCCCCCGGGCCGAGAAGATGTGGACGCGAGCGACCAAGAACCTCGATGCAACGGACGTCCAGTCCTCCATTGCGCGCCTGATTGCATCGGGGGACATTGTCCTCGACCGCGTGATCGAGTGCAAGTACGTCAAGTCGGCAGAGGGCGGGCGTCCATCCAAGCTGAAACCGGGATTTGACGTCCTGTCGGCCGAGGTGATCAAGCGGAATCAGGCTGCGGTCGCCCGTCTTCCTGCGTCTGCTTCAGCGGACAAAGAGTCTCTGATCAAAGAATTTGCGGCCGACACGGACCCCAAACTGGACGGCCGCACCTTCCACGGCATGGCCCAGATGTACGGCCAGAATGTTGCAGAGTCGGCCCGGTCTGGCACCTTTACGGTGAGGCACGATGCATCGAAGCGGGTCCGGCTTCCGGACAGGAACTACATTCCCCCAGATCTGGACGACCTTCCTACGGCGCCCGGCGGAAGTGCGTCAATTTTTGACGGCAGCAGTCCGCACGTGGATGCGTCAACCGTCAACGAGCGGGCCAGGCAGTGTCATCTCGTGCGGATCTTTTCCAACATCTCGTTGGCCCCCCTTCCGACCACTGCCGGAACCAAGCGTCGGTCCACCGAGTCCGAGGAGGACGGCCCGCCGGTTGCTCCCAAGGCAGCACGCCGCGACGCCGGCCCGGCACAACCCGCCGTGGACCCCGAAAGCGACATCGAGTCCGAGCTTGACTGGGCTGAGCGCCTGCCGTCTGGAGACGAGGATAGCATGCATGCAGAATAGACGCTATAACCGCACCCCCATTCCCACTTCAGTTGACCCATGGCGCTGGTTCCCTTTGTTGCGACTTTGCTGGCCTGCGCCGACCACACCTCGATCCATGTCACGCGCAGGGCGTGTGCATTCGGTGACATTCTCCGCCGCCGCTCTGCCCACCGGGTGCTGATGCCGCCGCGCAGGGTCGTATCAAATGTTTCAGGCCAGTGTAGAGGCCGCCGTGGAGGCCCTCGGATGCGGTCCTCAGTGCATGTCGTGCAATGCGGCGAGTGTCGATGACTGCACACGGTTCGCCATCCTGGCGGCCTACGCGGAAGAGGCGGGCGACCCGGCGATGGACAGGCTGCACCTCGCCCTCGCCACCTGCGTTCTTCCAGACGGCGCAACCGTCCCAGCGGCCGACATTCTGCGCCAGATCAAAGACGAGCCCGAGATGCCGTGCTCCAACTCGTCCGACGTCTCGGGCGACTCGATGGCCGCGGCCGTCACGCTCATCGGGTTTTCGCTCTTTGTGCTCATCAACACGGTCCTGTCGCTCGAAGAAAGTCGGTGACCACGGACGCGTGCCGTCGGCCCCGTATAATGGACTGCAGGCTGTGCAATTTAAACTGATATGGACCCCCACCCCGCGCAGTACCAGCTGATGGAAGCTGTTGGCCGTGCGCTGGCACCGCGGTGTCTCTTTCCCGATACTGCTCCTACAACGACGCCAAAGCCCGCGCCCGTCGCCACCGGAGGTGTCAAGCCCCCGCGCCGGTCGACGAGGCCATCACGCCCACCCCAGCGCTACGTGGCCGTCTGAGGGGTAGACAAAGCCAAAGATGATGCACCACATCTCCAGCGGCAGCCTTGGGAGTTGGCGCAGGGGCGACTCTGCAGCCTCTATGGCCGCCCTGATGCGAGCCTGCTCTTCTTCGGGAAACAGTCGGTGCGTCGTGTGATTCCACCGCATGGGCGCCACTGCGAGCCGCAAAAGACGCTTGTGGTCTGGCGCGACGGTGCCGTGGATCCTGTTGAACTCGGTCCGCGAGATGCGATGCCCCGTCTTGATGGCCCCCGCCAGTCGTCCCGGGTCGATCCTCGCGAGCAGTGCCAGGGCCGACTCTGGTCGGGGCTCCGAGACGGCGCCCACAGTCTCGGGCGTCTTTTTCAGGCGGGTGTTGGCCATCGCGCCGGCAACAGTCTTTTTGCCCTTTGTAAAGGGGTAGCCGTGTGCGAGAAGCGTGCTCACAAGGGGCACCGGGAACGCCCCGGACGCCGCCTGGGCGGTCACGGCCCCGAGCAGCTTGCGCGTGTCTTTGGCTGCGACCTTCTGCATCGCAACGACCCGATCGGCCGTCATGACGGACAGCACTGCTTCGAATGCCGGTTGCTGTGACGGATCTTTCCAGCACGCAAGCAGCATCCCCTGGGAGATCTTGTACGCCAGGTACCTTAGGTCGCCCGATGCCATTGCGGCCATCACGGCCTGGGCCCTGATCGAGTCGTCAAACTGGTTGGCAAGAATGTGCTCCAGCACCAGCGGTTTGCTGATTGTTGTAGAGTTTGCGGCGAGCGTCGCCGCAATTCCTGCCTCGCCCACTCGGGCCGCCTCGGAGCAGTTGAGCCACGGCGTGCGGCCAAGGCCCGGAGCGCCCGGAGCTGCCGCCGCAATCAGTGCGACGTTCCGCTCGTGTGCCACTTTGCCGGCAAACAGCCGTGCGTGCTCTGCTCCAGTCGACGCACAGATGCACTGGAGAGACACGGTTGTGACCAGGTTGGCCACCGCCGCCATCTTTGCTCGGTCAACCCCGTCCCAGTCTGCAAAGATGGCCGTTGCACGCTGATCAATCTGACCCGAATCGGTCCGCTCGACGATGGCCTCGACATCGGCGACACTGACGTCGGAGCGGTTGAGCACCGCCCGCAGGACATCGACCGCATGGAGCGCAGGCACGCCGTCGACAAGCTGCAGGATGAGGCTCGCCGGGATGGCCGAAATGTCCGCGGCCCGTACCCACTGGGGCACCCATCCGGGGGGGCACCCTCCTTTTGCAAACTTCTCGATGTCGCAATCGTGCGAGGCAAGGATGCGGCGGGCTTGGGCGACAACGTCGTGCCACCCTTCCTGCAGTCCGTCCTTCAGGTACCGATGCAGCTGCGACCTCGGCATCGCAAGCCCCTGGCGCAGGAGCTTTCCGAGGACCGCTTTCTCGGATCCGGGTGTGCGCCCCGATCGGAACATGATTTCTGTCACAATTCGAGTTCCGATTTGCTCTGCAGAGCGGGTTTTGAAATATGGCCGACGGCTCTGCCGAATTTGACGGCTTTGTCGGTCGAGTCCAGGCTGCCCTCTGCCCCACGTCAGGCGCCGAGGGCGAGGTCGACCAAGCGTACATTCGACAGGTTCGCGAAGAACGGGACCGGAATCTCGTTTCGGATGCCCTCTTGGTCATCGGCAACGCTGGAACCCGGCCCCTGGACCTCCCAGGTCACAACATTTGCACCGCCGACCACAACGCCAGCCAGCTTGAATGGGGCGACCCTGAAAATCCGTCTGGCAGGCGCCCCTGTGTCAATGGCGACGAATGCGTAGTCACCGGCACTTCGGGCGTTCTTGGCACCAGCATGCCACCCCTGCCCGAATTTCTGAACCCGACGCAAAAGGCGGCACACGATGCGACCGGAGCGCTTCCCGCTTCGCAGGGCCGGTGTCTCCTGTGCATGCGGAGGGACAATGCCTTGGCAGTCGATCTGCATACTGCCGGCGCGGCGCAGTCGTGCATTGTCGCTCCCGTGACCAACCCGGTCAACACCATCGGGGGATACAGGCTCGAGTGCACCACGTCCGTCTATGGAAACGCCATCTCGGGCGGGCCCGTGGTGCGCCACTACGCGGGCGCCGAGAAGATGCTGACACTCGAGGTGAACCAGCAGGGGCGCTGGCGCATCAACGAAGAAAAGCTACTTTGGCATCACCCAAAATGCTAGCGCAGGCGTTCCGGTCGGAGCAGCCGCCACATCGCCAACCGTACTCGGTGGCCGTGGCGGCGTCCCGATTAGCCTGCGCTGAACCCACGGAACATCGCGCCATCTACCAGACCCCCCTATGGCGCATCGACGACGACATCAACCCCCGGGCCACCCTCTACGACTGTGCCATTCGCCTCCACGCAAGGGCGTCCCATGTGCCCAAATCACTCCTCCCCGAGCTCAGCCTTCTCATCGACGCCACGCTCGCAACGTGCGTCTGGATCGACTCGGGCTCGGGTCGCAACCGGATCGACGCCATCTACTCTGCAGGTCCGCTCCTTCCGTTTCTTCCCACGCAGCCCAGATCCCACTGACCCGCGCACACAGGTATGGCGCCAGAGCAGGTCGATCCAGCCACGCTCCACGGCTACTTCTCGGGCACACTGGAGCACACCAGCATCATCGCCGGAGCCATTTCGGGCGTCGGTCCGCCAAAAGGTCTTCGTGAAACGTGGCAGCTCATCCAAAAAGCCATGTGCCCAGACACCAAATCAGTCAGGTACGTAGGCGACCTCTGTGCCAAGTCCATCGAGCAGCACGAGCTCATGGGCCGCATCGTGACGACCGTCGTGCACGGGGGCCTTCCGGGCTCCGGCCATCTGGCGCATCCGCAGTTCCGCATCGACAACTGGGGGCGGCCGAGCGACATTGCGGCCCTCGTCGTCCGGCGGCTGACCAAACGCGGCATCCTGCTCGCCGTCTGCGAATTCGTTGCCAACATTCCCTGCCATGTCACCAGGGCCATCGTGCCAGTGACATTCACCGGGAGCGTGGCGGCCGCGGTATTTTCCCCGCGGTCGCGGGCTGCAAAGCTGGTCGCCACTCCGCGCGAAGCCCTCCGGATCGACACGCCCCTGTCTCTTGGGACTCCCGTGCCGATCCTGGCAAAGGCAGATCCTCAAGAGGCCGCCGATGCCTTTGTGCGAATGGCCACTCCGTTCAGCACAGCAGCCCCGCGGAACGCCATCGAGATGGCCGCCCTTCAACTCGCCGCCGCTCGCTCCAGGAGCATGAGGATCTGGACCGCGCACTCGTCGGTCCGGAAGTACCAGATGGATCGATTCGGCGAAATTCTCGTTCCGCTCTGTCTGGCGTGTCGCACCCTCCTGGTGCCGACGGGCAGCCGCAGCAAGACGCGCCGAGTGGCTCCCATCATGGTTGGAGGAGGCTCCCTCGTTTGCTCGGGGTGCAACTCGCGCTCCATCGCCAGAATCAACATGGCGGGCCTCGTGGCGCGCATCGACCGCGGCGGCAAAGAGGACGTCCTGTGCCCGTGCAGCGAGTGCGGCGTCCTTGGACCCATCGGAGGCGTCAGGGGACTGCTGCCGTACTGCGCCCGCCATGCGGCCGTCGAGGACATTGAACCCCAGGCGCACTGTGCCATTTGCCGCAGTCGCATACATGGGGACGGCGTCAAGTACGTCGAAGTCGCCTCAAAGCGGAACGAGTGCATCTGCTCGGCATGCCAAACAGTGTTTCCGGCGCGTGCTGCCCCGTCCCGCCCGATGCGCATCCACTGACCGTCTGCACAGGCGATGAGATGGACGGAGGCCGAATTCAGAGCGCTTCGTCGGTAGAGGAGCAGAGCGCGTCCCTCCGCACCTACGTCAAGGACGTTTGGACGTGCAAGGGCGTGGCCATCCAGGCGACCGGGCGCCGCTGCTTCACGGTGCGTCCCCCGCATCGCACCCGCCCGCCCCGGCTGACTGTGGCAACAGGTGGCGCTGCCCCAGGTGACTTTAATCCGGAACCCGGCCCGACACCAGGCACCACTGACCCGCGCCGCAGGAGATGCAGAACTTTGACGAGTTCGTGGCCGGGATCCGCATCCGGGGCGGTGCCGTGGACCTGGCGCTCTCCACCGACAGCATGCGCTGCACCATCTGGTGCGCCAACGCCATGCCCAAGCGCGAGGGGCCCGCCGAGCCAGCCCCTGCCCCAGCAACCGGGACGCCCCTGATGGCCGTGGCCGCCGTCGGACTGGCCGGCGTAGCATTTGCGGCGGCACAGCTGCTGCACGTATAACCGAGCGGTTCCACTCATTACACCAGACCATGCGTTTTGCAGACGCGTCCCTGTGGGCGCTGGCCACCCTGGTGGTTGCCATCTTTTCCCTCTTTGATGCAGTCCGGACCCGCAGCTACGCAGACGCCTCGTTCGTCATGACGGCCTCGCTGCTGTACTTCAACGCCGTCTGGATCGGCACGACGTACCTCGGCATTGGGGCGACCTCCTCCGGGGGAATCCGAAACCTGAGATCCCTCCTCTTTGTTTCCATTTTTATTGGGCTCGTCTCGTGGTACAAAACCGATATCCGGCTGGCCATAACCTCTGTGGCCGGCCTCGTCCTTTCGTGGGCGTTTGGCGCGCGCTCGCCCCCAGTCCTCCTCATCGTGAGCCAGTCGGTCGGCGCTCTCGTTCGATGACACACCGCCTCAAGGGCACCCGCTTCATCGGCCCGGGCGGTGTGGACGCCGGCCCAGTCACGCCACTCGACCCCAGGCTCCGGGTACCGCACCACGTGCTCTACGAAAATTTGGGATCGGGCTGGGAAGTCAGCAAGGTCGAGTTCCATAAGGTGCTGTGGGCGGTCCGGTTTGATTGTCGTGGGCGCATTACGCACGTCGGGCCGTTTGTCTACGTCGACCGGCTGCAGAAGCGCGGACTCGCTCCCAAGTTCCCGGTGGCGAAATCCAGAGCGCTGGCATCCCCGATTCCAGCCAAGACCAAACGATCCGCATCGGGCAATCCGGGGTCCCAGGCGAAGCGCGCTCGGACCAGTGCTATCGACTGCTCCCACGGGGATCCAGGGGACCCCCCATGCGCCGCCTGCGAGAGTCGGCACTTTGGATTCCGGCCCGTCTCGGAAGTGCGCAGGTGGAGCGAGGCCGGGCGCATCTGCATCCAAGACCTCGACCGCGGCGTCCTGAACATCATTGGGTTCTTCAGGCTCGAGGCACTCGGACTCCCCACCGCCGGGCCGGGTGTCAGCCTCCGGGCATCGGCATTTCAGCTGCTGTCGCCAACCCAGCTCGCCCTCTCCGGAATCGATTCGGCCACGATAGCACACATCTCCGTCGCTTTTTGGACTTCCCGAAACAGCACCAACTTCAACCACCTTCAACAGGCGCTCCTCTGTCTCGGTCGTGTGCTGTCCGCCGAAACATGGAGGACGCTCATCACCACTGGGGTCGCAGAGGTGGCCCCAAGAGTGCTCCGCAACTTTCCAAAGGGCGTCTCGCTCGCGCCGCCCCAGGGCGCATCCCGCTTCAGCCTGGTGGGCATCGACACAGACCCCGAGCTCGGACCCTGCCCCCACGTGACCATCGTACTCCCAGACGTGCTCGCCACCATTAGGGCCCTCTCAAAGACGGTCGGCCGTGTCTTTGTGTCCATCGTCGAAAACGGTCACCAGGCGGTCGTCTCCGGCCGCCCCCGCATCGCCTTTCCAAGCACGTACGTCCCAAAGCCCGATGCGCCAGACGACACCGACACTGTCATCGTCGGCGCCGAAACGCTCTCGTGGTCAACCCTGGCGCAGGTGCTCACAACGGCGCCCCCCGATGGCCGCATCGTCTTTGAGGGGTGCTACGTCGTTCCAGAGGCGCTCCGCAGCGGCCAGGTGCCCTTTCTCTATCTGCTCGCGTTTCTAGTCCGGCTCGACTGCAAATGCGCAGAGCCCGGAACACGGCACGCCATCTACGCCGGCCAGCCGCTGCGACCACCCGGAATCGAGCCAAAGCGGGCAGCCAGCCTGTTCAAAAGCATCCGCAAGCTCAGACCATACTTTGAAAGGGGTCTTCTGCAGGAGATTGATGGGCACCTGGCGGCGCTGAAGGCGGCGATGCCTCTTCTGAAGCGTGCAGTGGTTTCCGCATTTCCAGCAGCTCCGCCGTCGCAATCGGAGCCGGAAGTGTCCGAACCCCCGCCCGGGTGACGGCAATGGCGACCGCAGCGCCCGCAGCCAAATAGATTTGCGCATCGCCCGTACTCGGATTTCCCACCACCGTCGTCGCCAGCAGCACAATGGTGGCCACCTGCGCGCGTCAGTCGGGTGGCGGGCCGTGTTCCGGGAATGCACCGACCATCGCAACGTCCAGCAGAATGTCGCGAGCACAGTCGGACGCGGACGAGGGCAGCCGGCCCTGACAGAATTCCGTCGCCACCGGCGCCAGCGCCAGCAGCAGGCACAGCTCGGCAGTCACCATCGCCGCCAGGCTCCACCCCACATCCCCCACGGCCGCCCAGCCCAGCAGAAGGAGCATCGCCAGAGCCCACGCCCCCAGCACGACCCATCCGCTGACCGTGGCCATTGCACCACCATAAGAGGCTATGTCTTCCGTCGATATAGGCACCCCTGCCGATGCACATTTCGGGCCGGTGGTGCAACCCAGGCTCTCCCGGATTCGGCCTCGATGCCAAAGACGTCAATGGAGTCGCCTCCCGGCTCGTCGGTTCGTGTCCGCTTCCGCAATGGCCGCGCCGACCGCACTCACCGCGCCGACCGCAGGCAGGCCGCTCACCTACGAGCACACGGGCATCATCGAGGCCGCAGAGAATGCCCTCACCGCCACAGGGGACATCAGGGCGGCCGACGTCGAGGCCCGGCTCGCAGCCAACACGGGCGCAGCGGCGCCCATCGGAAAGGTGGTGGCGGCCGATCGGCATGGGCGGTATCCGCTCCCCGCACACGCACGCCCGGTAGAGCCCGTTCTGATCCCGCCCGGAAGGTTTGTGGCCGCAATCGACGAGGGACTGCCCATGACGGCCGAGGCGGTTCGACAGCGGTACTTCGCCGTCAGCCTCACTCATGTGGGCGCCTCGAAGGAGCCGCTCGAGCTCAGCCTCACGACAGACCCCGCACGGCGGGACGCATGGATCAAGGCGCACTATAAGGGCCAGTCGACGCGGCTGTCACAGCTCCAACAGCTCCTTAAGATGGCCGACGAATCCGCCCCTGCCCCCAGCCCCCTCGAGGCTGCGCTCGCCTCGATCACCGACCCCGAGCAGCGTGCTGCCATCGAGGCACAGCTTCGGGCGTACGAGACCAAGTTTACGTCGCACGAGGACAAGATTGCCGAGCTGTCGAAGCACGCGAGTACGGACGAGGAGATTGTGAGGCAGCTCGCCGCCGGGCTCGTCGCGCAGTTCCAGGACCAGGCCGCCCCCCTCGGGCACGCCGACCCGGACCAGGTTGCCCCCCGCCCGCCTCGCATCCCCGACCCGGTTTAATGTGCCCGCAAATCCAGGTGATGAAGAGCCCTTTTGCGATGCGCCAGCTTCTCGAGGTGTGCAGCCGGGGCTTTGCCGACCGCCGGGCCGCCGCATCCGGCGCTGGGGCCGCCATGGAGGTGTCGACGCCCGCACCGGTCGCAGTGCCCGAGGTGCCCGCCATTGCCGAGTCGTCGACGTCCGCCGAGGAGCCCCCGACTAAGCGGGCCCGCGGTCGCGATGGTGTCAGCTCGGAGGACGCCCTGCTCCGCGCCTTTCAGCGCCGCTTCGATTAACTTCACCACCACCACCGCCACACCCCCCCAACGTAGCACAACGCCCCTCGTCGTGTAAATGAACTCTCACTACTGCGCCGTCACACCGGCATCTCGACCTCTGGCACCTGAAGCGGCGTTTGCACGTACCTGTCGTTCTTGGTACGCGCGGCAGCTTTACCTTTAGGGTTCCAGGCCGCGCCGAATCCGGCCGGGACTCTCGCTTTTGTCGCGATATTGCCCCTTGCGGCAATGAACCCGTCGAGGCCAGACACGTACTGGTCGCCGATTGCAAACATGGCATGCTTTCTTTCCGAGATCAATTTCCTCACCACGAGCGCGTTGAGAGCCTTCTTGGTCTCGTCCGACATGCTTTGAAAGTCGGCCTCGCTAATCTTACCGTAGTTGCAGCCATCTGAAATCCCAGCAAAGACCTCTGTCATTAGATCTGTGGGATCTGCGGAGGCAGGTAGTGCTGCCGTCCTCGCAAGTGACGCCGTTCCAGCTGTGCCGCATTTTCCCCTGGTCGATTCCCAGACGAAGCGCGCCGCGTTCTCAACACTCGTTCGTGACTCCAGGATCTTATTCTTGAGCTTTTTGTACTCCTTGAAAAGGTCCGATCTGTCGTCTGGGAAGATCCCCGCGGTCTCATATGCAGTGGCGCTGTTTGAAACGAGTTTGATTTGGTCCCACGTGCCCACGTGTGCGTATGCGGCCGTGCCGGCAGCACGAAGCTTAGTCACAATAGCCACCTTGAAGTC
>Ga0181399_1000220_pt1 | contig 21469 bp, 15 predicted proteins | sample 22SPOviralmetaG_FD_130128 | JGI IMG/M metagenome (GOLD analysis project Ga0181399, IMG submission 130128) | Marine viral communities from the oligotrophic San Pedro Time Series (SPOT) site, San Pedro Channel, CA, USA - 22 SPOT_SRF_2011-05-21 | ecosystem: Environmental > Aquatic > Marine > Strait...
GCTGCTCATAAAAAAGAGTACCATAGTGCATTTCCTGGAGGATATGTTGATCATGTTAATCGTGTGGTTAAAGCAGCCTTATCTATGAATAAAGTTTGGGCTGAATTTGGTTGTGATATGAGTACATTTACAACGGAAGAATTGGTATTTTCGGCTATTAATCATGATTTAGGTAAAATGGGAGATGAGAATAATGCCTCATATATCCCCCAGACCGATCAATGGAGAAAAGATAAATTAGGTGAAGATTATATGTTTAATAAACAAGTTGCCTTTGCTTCTGTCCCTGATCGTGGACTATTCTTACTCCAGCAACATGATATAAAGTATACATTTAATGAAATGTTAGCAATCCAGACTCATGATGGGTTATATGATGCGGCAAATGAAAAGTATCTTAAAGCATTTATGCCCGAAGCTAAACCACGTACTTCTCTACCATTTATTTTACACCAGGCAGATATGATGGCTGCTCGCATAGAATTTGAAATTGAATGGTTACCAAAATTTAATGGAAAAAATAGCTTGGCTCCCCAAAAGAACAATTTTACATTGTCGTCTAAATCAAAATCTAATGTAAAGTCTAAAGCCCTAAACACAGTTAAAAGTGAAGGTCTTAAGAGTATGTTAGATAGTTTATAATGACATTAGAAATAATAATATACATACTTGGTACAGTGGTCGTAATCTTAGGATATACGACCATAAACCTTTTAATCAAAAATGAGAAAGCAGAAGATGTAATTATATCACAACGAGAATTTATTAATAAATTTCAAGAGTCAATTGAGGAATCAGATAAGAAACTTCAAGAACTAGACACTAGGGGTAGTTTTAGTTCAGATGATGAAATTGGTTGGTTTTTTAATGAAATAAAAAAGTTGCAAAATGCACTATCTCAATTCAAATCCAGTTAAAAACACATGGAACCAATCAAGAAAAAAAGAAGACCTAAGAGTAAAAACTACTTTACTCATGATACCGAATTAGCTATAGTTAGATATAATGGATTAGATTCCATAGAAGATGAAAAATTACGTAGTACTATCTATGATAATGAAATTCATTATCCCTTCTTCAAACTAACCCAGAATATTATTCATACCTTTAAGTTTTACCATACTGAGGTAGAAAACTTAGAACATCTCCAACATGAAATAATTGTATTCCTACTATCTAAAATACATTTATTTGACCCTACCCGGGGAGCTAAAGCATATTCTTACTTCGGTACTATTGTAAAACGATGGTTAATTTTATATAATACTAAAAACTACCAGAAAAAAATCAAGAAAATCCCTGCTGAGGAATTATCTAAAGAAGGTTCTGACCATGTTTATAGTATGGGGGATGATAATGTTAAAAGCGATTTAGATAAATATATAGATTTATTCGTAAGTTATACCACAGAAAATATTTACGAATTATTTCCCAAGAAAAATGATGCCCAAATAGCAGATGCCATTCTTGAATTATTTAGAAAACGGGAAGATTTAGATGTGTTTAATAAAAAAGCATTATATATCTATATTCGTGAAATGGTAGATGTAAAAACTCCAAAAATCACTAAAATAGCTAACCAATTACATAATATATTTAAAAGTAATTATATTTTTTATCTTGAAAATGGTTATGCTAGATTCTAAACTTTAATTATATCCATATTTATGATAAAACATATCATGGCATTGGATAATGTAGTATTTGGTAAGAAAAAATTTTCCGATATACTTGGAGAAATTTATGATAACCAAAAGAAAAAAGAAAAACAAATTACGGGTTTAATTTCCGAACTAAAACCTCTTGTAAAAGACATAGGAGATGCTACTTTAATTGTACCTCTCATCAAAGATTACCTAGAAATTGGCGTAAGAAACGATGAACAATTAATTAAAATGGCAACTATAGTACAGCGTGCGCTTAATAACGCTAGTGGCGAAGATGCATTGGGAATTAGTGATGAAGAAAAACAACAATTAATGGAAGAGTTAGATAAACTTAACTCTGACTTTAAACAAGAAGATGGCTCCAACTAAAACTGGCATAGCTTACCTAGGTCAATCCTTAAATTCTGGTGGTGATATTTCAAATTTAGTAACTTCAATTGAAGAACTAAACTTAAAAATAATACCTGCCAGGGTAACTGATATTGTTTTAGATGAAACCCACCCTAAATTTACTGAGTATGGAGGGTGGAATGGAATTGGTACTGTAAACTTTGAACAAGTAAATACCCCCGAAGGTAAAGATATAACTAAACCTATAGCTAAACCTTTTTTTCCTCAATTTAAATCATTTCCTTTAGTAAACGAAATAGTACTTTTATTTTATTTACCTGATAGTGATATGGGGGTACAAGATACCTCTAAAATATATTATTATTTAAATGCTGTCTCTATTTGGAATCACCCACACCATAATGCCTACCCAAATATATTTGATGGAGTTGAGGACGAAGAACAAAAACGTGATTATCAAGCTATAGAAGGTGGTTCGGTTCGTAGAGTAGAAGATGAATCTACCGAAATAAATTTACAAGGTGACAATCCAACTGGAGGTACTTTTGTAGAACGTACTAATGTTCATCCTATTTTACCATTTGTAGGCGATAATATATTTGAAGGTCGTTTTGGTAATTCAATTAGATTAGGTTCAACTACTAAATCTAAAGGTTTATATAAAAATAACTGGTCTGAAAGTGGAGAAGAAGGTAACCCAATTACCATTTTACGTAATGGTCAACCTACAGATTCAAGCGATGAAGGTTGGTTACCTATAGTAGATAATATTAATAAAGATTTATCTTCAATTTATCTTACTTCTAATCAACTTATCCCTATAAAAGTTGCCTCCACTAATTATACAGGTCTAGAAAAAGCCCCAGAATATCCTAATTCATATAAAGGAGCTCAAGTAATACTCAACTCAGAACGTGTATTACTTAATTCTACTAAAGACAGTGTTCTAATATCAGGACAAAAAGTAATATCATTATCCGCTAATGAAGGTATAGGTTTATCTACCAGTGGTAGTATGTCTATTGAAAGTGAAGAATTAAAGTTAGGTGCTTCAAATGCTGAACAACCCGTTATTTTAGGGGATACTTTTTTAAAGGAATTAAATGGTGTTTTAACAGGATTAAAAGGATTAACTGAAGCTCTTACCACAGAAACCACTTTAAAGTTAACCCCGGGTTTAGCTTCTACACTATCAGAAACTATAGATTTATATTTAAATAAAATTGAAGATTATACTTCTAAAGTAGTTAAGTCAATATAATGGAAAAAAAAGAATTATTAAACTTAGCAAAAGAATTTTTAAAGACCGAAGCTGGTAAAAAGCTTGGTGGTATAAATTTAGATATAAATAATCTTAAAAAACAAAAAGATGATATTAAAAGCCAATTATCACCTAAAGATTTAGAAGATAGAGTTAAAGAGTATATTCCTAAAATAGAAGAATATGTAATTAACGGAAGAATATATGATAAAACTTCTAATACTCCATTAGCAAAAGCTAAAATACAACCCGTACTAGCTACAGGTAAACAAGTTCAAAGTGATGATAAAGGTCAATTTACTATTAAATTAGGAATTCCAATTCTCCCTTATAACCAAAAAGCATTAGTTCAAACACAATTATTAGTAATGGCTAATAATTTTGTCCCTACAAATTTAGAGGTTTTAACTGGGGAGAGAATGGTTAAAACTGATCTAAAAACCAAAGGATTAGTTAATATTTCAAAAGCAGCGGAACAAGCAGCTGTAGAAGTAAGAAATGAAATAAATGAAAAAATAGAAGAAGCCAAAAAATTAGCTTATTCCATACCTGAAAGAATAATTAATATTAGGAGGAAAGCAATTTTTAAAATGCAGAATATAATTTTATTTAAACTAATTCCTCTAGCTATTGGTTTACTTGTTATATTTGGGATTACTAAAGTAGCAGATTTAAAAAAAGCACAATGCCCCACACCTGATCAATTAAAACAGGCAATTAGAAAAAGAAATAGTATTGTACGACAATTAAACCAAATATATGCAATGGTAGCGGTTAATACTGCTCTAGCTGTTTTATTTAATTTTATAGCTTTAAAACTTAAAGAAGTTAATATTGCATTAGCTTCTATTCCTACTACACCTCCCGTCCCTATCCCTTTATTACAAATACAAAAAGTCAGAGAAGTAATCCAAGAATTTATTGATAGTAATAAACAGTTAAATATTGCTTTAATAGTTGCTCTTGTTTTTTTAGTAGCCGCTATTGTGATTTTATTATTAATTTTAAAAGCTTTAGATAAATTAATATTACAATGTTCACCTGATGATAATATCACCCAATTAGATGAAATTAATTCTGAATTAAGAGAATTAGGGAATCAAGCTAAAACTGAGGATGCAGTCGAAGCTACAAATCAAGTAAATGGTTTTACTATCGAAGTACAAGAAATAGATAAAAACGCTGCTGGTAATTTAAAAAGAAGACAAGCAGTAGGTAAAAACTCTCAGGGAGTTATATTAGTAAAAGGTGATCCTTCATTTAGTGCTGAAGATACTATACTAATAAATGAACTAGCATATTATATCCAATCAAACGATTTAAAAGCATTTTAATTTAATATTTATAAATAACGTTATATTCGTACTATGAAACTAGACATACTAAGAAAAATAATTAGAGAAGAAGTAAAAGGAGCAATCCAAGATGAGCTAAAAGAAATTCTTTTAGAGGCTGTAAAATCAAATAAACAACCTATTCAAGAAACCCAACCATCTAAAACTCCAGTATCTTCAGAAGTTAAAGCTAACTTAAGAGAAGGCTATAAAAATATTTTAGGAGAAACAGCTGCTTCTTTTAATACATCACAAATTGCACAACCCCTAAGAGTTACAAACACTGATACTGCAGGACCAAATGGTCAATTACCTGAAGGTAATGTATCAATGGATCAAATTATGGGTTTAATGAATAGAGGATAATGGCATTTGGGGCAAAGCAAATATTTCCAAACGACACTAAAGCACGAGTTGCCATAGGTGTTGATTTACCATTCAATGGTGAAGTTGCATTTCGCCCAAATTATCAAACTAAGGATGCTATAAAAAACAACCTTATAAACTATTTTTTAACCAACCCAGGTGAACGTCCTGGAAATCCCACATTTGGGGCAGGTTTAAGACAATATATTTTTACACAAATCACAGATGATAATCTTGATTTTTTAAAAGAAGATGTACAAGAAAAATTAGCTACTTATTTTCCACGTGTAGTGGTAGAAGAAGTAGAGGTTACAGCAAATCATGACCAAAATACCATCAAAGTTAGTATAAAATATTTTGTAGCTAACACTGATATAAATGACACAGTAGAATTAAGCTTTGTATAATGGCAATTAATAGAGAAATAAATTATTTAAATAAAGACTTTGCTGGGTTTAGAGCAGATTTGCTCAATTATGGTCAAACATATTTTCCTACCACTTACACTGATTTTGATGCTTCATCACCTGGTGTAATGTTTATGGAAATGGCGGCATATGTTGGAGATGTTATGTCGTTTTATCTTGATAATCAAATTCAAGAAAACTTCTTACAATATTCAAAGCAAACCCCAAACATATTTGACCTAGCTTATATGTTTAACTATAAACCTAAGGTAACAGGTTTAGCAACAGTTGAGCTAGATTTTTATCAAGAAGTACCTGCTAAACAATTAAATGGTAGTACTATACCTGATTATGATTATGCTCTATATATAGATGCTAATACACAAATTTCATCAACAAATAATTCTTCAGTTAAATTTATAATTGAAGACCCAATTGATTTTGCAGTTTCTAATTCACTTGACCCAACTACTGTTACAGTATCACAAGTATCAGATAACTCACCTACATATTTTTTACTTAAGAAAAAACGTAAAGCATCATCGGGTACAATTAATTCAACATCTTTTTCATTCGGGGCTCCAACTGAATTCCCAACTACACAAATATCAACAACTAATATAGCTGGTATTATAGATTGTTTTGATAGTGATGGTAATGAGTGGTATGAAGTAGATCATTTAGCTCAAGACATGGTTTATGATAGTATTAAAAATACTAATATAAATGACCCAAATAATTATCAAAATAGTGATGATACACCTTATATTTTAAAAACTAAACAAATCCAACGTAGATTTGCTACCCGTTTTCTAAATGAAGGTACTTTACAAATACAATTTGGTTCTGGTAATCCTGATGTTACAGATGAAGAAATAACTCCAAACCCATTTAATGTTGGTATTGGTTTACCATTTGAAAAAAGTAAATTAACTACGGCTTATTCACCTACTAATTTTATATTTACAAATACTTATGGTATTGCCCCTTCAAACACTACCTTAACAATAAGATATTATACAGGTGGAGGAGTAGAGGCAAATGTACCCTCTAATAGTATTACTACATTAAATACTTCCACAGTTAGATTTAATAAAACTGATTTAAATTCAACCACAGCTAATTATATATTTGGGACTTTAGCTACAAATAATGAAACAGCAGCTTCAGGTGGCCAAGATGGAGATACAGTTGAAGAAATTAGACAAAATACTATATCACAACATTCATCTCAATTAAGAAACGTAACAGCAGATGATTATTTGGTTCGTGCTTTAAGTATGCCTTCTAAATTTGGTGTTGTATCCAAAGCCTATGTTCAAAAACCTAAAGCAGATGAAAACTTAACTTCATTAGATTTATATGTTTTATCACAAAATCAAAATGGTAATTTAAAAATTTCTTCATCATCATTAAAAAAGAACTTAAAAACTTATCTTAATCAATATAGAATGGTAGGTGATACATTAGCAATTAAAGATGCTTTTGTAATTAATGTGGCATGTGATTTTGAAATAATTACTTTACCTAATTATAATAATAATGAAATATTAATTAATTGTATTAATGTTTTACAGTCTTATTTTAACATAAATAAATGGCAAATTAATCAACCTATTATACTTAGAGATTTATTTACTATTTTAGATGCTATAAAAGGTATACAAACAGTTAAAAAAATAATTATCTCAAATAAAAGAGGAACAACATCAGGATATTCACAATATGCATATGATATAGAAGGAGCTACTCAAAATGGTGTAATTTACCCATCATTAGATCCATCTATATTTGAATTAAAGTTTCCAAATCAAGATATTAAAGGAAAAGTAGTAACACTATAGAAAATGGCAGTATATAAAATTTTTCCCACCAAAGATGCTACCCTGTATTCAGCATACCCAAATATGAATACTGGGACTGATGCTATACTAGAAGTATCAAATACAAATCCCGATATATCTCCCTCCCCTAGAGTAGCAAGATCATTATTAGATTTTTATCAATTAGAAATTGATGATGTTTTTGATAACAAAGTAGATAGTGCAAATCATAGATGTAATTTAAAATTATATATTGCAGAAGCAACAGGTATAACAACAGATACTATGATAGAAGCCTATCCTATTTCTAGTAGTTGGAAAGTAGGAACAGGACAATATTTAGATTCTCCTCAATCTACAAATGGTACTAGTTGGAATTACAGAAATTATTCAGGATCAGAAGCTTGGGATAATGCCGGAGGGGATTATATTAATACTTTAACTCCACCCCAACATTTTTATTTAAGAAGTAGTAAAGATATAAACATAAATGTTACTGATATAGTAAATGAATGGAGGACAAATAGTTATGGTAACTATGGTTTTATGCTTAAATTAGATTCATCACAAGAATTTATTTCCGGATCTGCTAACCAACCTTTATTCAAATATTTTTCAGTAGATACTAATACTATTTACCCCCCATGTTTAGAAATTAGTTGGGATGACTTTTTATATGAAACTGGAAGTCTATCTCCTCTAACTACTTCTGATGTTAAAATAGCTCTTGATTCTAACCCAGGAATATTTTATTCTGAAAGTATTAATAGATTTAGATTAAACGTGCGTCCTGAATTTCCTGTCCGTACATTCCAAACTGCTTCTTTATATACTACTAATCATTATCTACCTACTGCCTCATACTATGCGATTAAAGATTTAGATACTGATGAATTTGTAGTAGACTTTGATTCATCATACACTAAGATTAGTTGTGATGGTAATGGGAATTATTTTGATATTTACATGAATGGTTTAGAACCAGAAAGATATTACAAAATATTAGTTCAAACAACAATAAGTGGTAGTACTATAGTAAAAGATGAAAATTATACTTTTAAAGTTGTAAATGAATAATGGCACAAAAAGTAGACACAAAAAAAAAGGTATTTAATAAATCTCAATACCCTAAAACAATAAACACTCAGTTTTCTGAATTGGGTGTTACTTCTATTACTGATGCTATTGAAGAAACTACAACCGTTGAAGAATTTTTTCAATTGTATGATGAGATGTTTTATGATATTCCTGCTTTAGGGAATAAAAATTCACATCAATATTTAGTTGAAACAAGTGGTGAATATATTAACTTTGAAGAAAATAATGAAATTGTAGAAGCATTACAACAAGAAATTACTTCATTAAGGGAAGAATTACTAAATACTCAAGTTGAATTAGCTGAAACAGTTTCAGGTCAATCACTTAATATTACAGGATCATTAACACCAGAAAATGAAGGATAACATTTTAATTTTACCTATAGATCCCGAAACGTTTGCAGTACAAACGTATTCTCAAAAAGATATTGATATAATTTCAACATCCGAAGTAGATACTGCTTTTTCTCAATCTACAGATTATATTGAATATTATGTTTATGATGAAAATCAAAATTTAATATATCCTAATAATACTGAAGAATTACTTACTTATAATATTAAGGAAGGACATGTAAATTTAGACCCAAAACAAGATTTACAAAGACAACAATTTGATGAGGGTAATTATTTTATAAATTATTATTTTTATAGAAAACATTTAGGTTCTTCTATATCCGAAAATTATTATATATCCGAAATTAGTGGAGATAGAACAGAGATTAGATTATCTTCTTCAACTATTGCTAATGATACTATAATTTCTTCATCTAATGATTTTATAGAATATAGAGAAAATCAAAATTATTTTGTTGATTTTTATTTAAATTTTGGTTCAAATGACCTAATAATAGCTAATAATATTAAGTTAGATACTACTATAGATGATGAACCTACAATATTAGTTAAATTATATGAAGCATTACCTTCTAATTATGATTTAAAATCTCAATGTTGGGTAGTAGAAAATATTTCTAATGCACAAGGATATCAAGTAAAATTCCCCATACCTGTATTTGAACCTCAAGATTTTACTTTTATATCGGGTCCTAACTATAGTTTAAATATTAAAAATGAAAGTGGTACTGATTCTGAAGAGTATAGTTATGATACTTTAATTGGTTCTAATATTACTTCTTCAACCCAACAAATTAATAGTTTATTACAAGAAAAAGGAATAAACATTAATGTTAATTATGAAGATAGATCTGAATATATTAAATTTTCATCTGCCCTAACTCGTTTAGAAAATTTTTATTATAAAGTAGGATTAGTTGAAACCTATCAAAGTGAAATTTCTAGTTTATCTACTAATATAACAGGTAGTACTACGGGGTCTATAGCATATAGTTCTTCAAAAGCATCTTACCAAGGTAAAATAGATAATATAATCACTAATTTAGACCAGTATGAATATTTTTTATATTATAATTCTGGTTCTAAATCTAGTTATCCAAAATCAACTTCTACAAAACCCTATACTTTATCCCCTACAGGATCAACTGAAGTACTTAATTGGTTAGGTAGTGCTGACCCATCTAATGCATATTATGGTGGTCAAGCTTTATCTGCCTCTAATTACGATCAAGATAACCAAGATTGGTTATATTTTTCAATCCCCGATTATTTAAGAGAAGATCCAGAAAACCAAAAATATGAACTATTTGTTGATATGATTGGTCAACATTTTGATAATATTTGGATTTATTCTAAAGATATAGTAAATAAATTTAATGCTGATAATCGTTTAGATTATGGTATATCTAAGGATTTAGTAGCGGATGCCATTAAAGATTTTGGCGTTAAATTATATTCTAACAATTTTAATACTAATGATCTATATGGTGCATTTTTGGGGATAACCCCATCAGGTAGTTATTTCCCACCAACTGGATCTGAACATATAAATACAATGATATCTGCCTCTAACGATGCGATACCATTAGATGATGTTAATAAACGGTTATATAAACGTATTTACCATAATATTCCATATTTACTTAAAACTAAAGGAACAGTAGCTGGGTTAAAAGCTTTAATTACATCCTATGGCATCCCTGATACAATCTTGGATGTAAATGAATTTGGGGATCAAGCATTAAATACAACTCAAAATTGGGAGTTGGAACAAAATATATTTAATTATAAATTAGATTTAGATGGTACTAATTATATATCATCTTCATTTAATACTAATGAAGAATTTGATCAACAACCTACCCCTAAAACTATACAATTTAGGTTTCAAACCCCTGGTATACCTACAGGACCAGTAAATCAATTATTATATACAACCGAAACAAATCAATCTGCATTAATTTTAAGTTATACTGGATCAAACCAAATTAGTGGTTCCTACTCCGGTTCTATAACTAACTTAGAAAATACTTATGGTACAGTAACATTTTACCCCCAAGGTATAATAGAAAATGCCCCAACAGCTAGTGTTTATTTACCTGTATTTGATGGGGGGTGGTGGACCGTCCAAACAGATGTTGATTTTGACATAAGTGATAATGCACAATTATCTGTAGCTAATAAAGGGGATCATACAATACTCCATAAAGCTTCCAGCTCAGTGGCTTGTAATACTACGTTTTATGAAGGGTCTGATAGTATTGCTTTCCCTTCTATAACTCCCCTCTCTGGATATGAATTCTTTTCAGGATCTTTCCAAGAAATTAGATATTGGGGTCCTGTAATTAGCCAATCTTCATTCGATAATTTTGTCCTTAACCCATATTCTTGCGTTGGGAACTCAGTTAATTCCACCCCAAATGAATTAGCTTTTAGAGCAGCATTAGGTACTATGCTTAATACTGGGTCTAGATTATCAATCCATCCTACTATTACTGGATCATCTATTACTAGTTCTTTTGAGGGTAATGCAACTTGGGATTTAATAGAAGATAAATGGGATATGTCTTATTTTTATTGGAATTCCTCTGATGATGAAAATCAAATTGATTCTTTTTATTTATCATCTGGAAATTTCTCAACAAATAAAGAAACCATATACCTAAACCAGGCACCTGTTGGAATTAAAAATCGTATTACAGATAAAATTACTTTAGAAGATAATATTATACCTTCAGGCGATACTTTATCCCCCCTTATTGCTTTAGAACAAAAATCTTATACAACTCAAAACTATACTCCTAATACTAATTATTTGGAGGTAGCATTTTCCCCTACTAATCAAGTAGATAATGATATCATATCTCAACTTGGTAATTTTAATTTAGGAGATTATATAGGAGATCCGAGACAAGTATCTAAATCTGATTATAGTTATCCTGACTTGGATACTTTAAGAAATGCTTATTTTGAAAAATACATCCATAGTTATGATGTTAAAGATTTTATTCGTTTAATAAAGTTCTTTGATAACTCATTATTTAAAATGATTAAAGATTTTACTCCTGCTAGAACAAGTTTAAGTTCTGGTGTAGTAGTAAAACAACATATGCTCGAAAGGAATAAACTTAGAGCAACTCAAGTAAGTTGGGAAGATGAACAATATACAGGTTCTGTAAAGCCTTTTGTTCAAGATTATAATGAAGGAACTGTATATAAAGTAAAAGGTGGAACAGGAGGATTTTTTGAAAAATATAATGGTTTAAATTTTTATGGTAATCCCCTTGAAAATGTTTTAGATCCTCCAACTCAACCTAGTACATTAAATAATAGATTTAATATAACTCAAAGTTGGGTTGAAATGATTCCTACTATGGTAGGAGAAATAAAATCTTACAGAGATGATCAACGTGAATTTTACAATGGTGAATTTAGTGGGTCAGCTGATCGGGTTAAAATGCAAAGAGGTAATGGTGGAGTTAATGAAAACCCTTGTTTTGCCTATTATAGTTGGGAAGGTATTCCTCAATATCTTTATAAAATCCAAGCATTTGCTGGATCCGATAACTTATATTTAATTTACTCTTCATCATTTGGTATCCCACCAGAATATACTCAAGATGATTTAATATTTAGAGATTCGGGTAGTTTTGATGTAGATTATTTAGGAATTATAACACCACCCACAGGGGCTAACTTTACAATAGTTAGTGATGTATCTTATGTAGGTGCTGTAAATTCTTCTCCTCCTTTTTATATAAAAACTGGATCTGCAGTATTTAGAACAGCTAGTTTCCAAATACAAATACCCGATGAACCCCTAAATTATAGAAACTTTAATGATACTATTTGGGTTACAGCTAGTGCTTTACAAGAAGCAGCTCCAACATTAGAATTTAGTATGATAACAGGATCAACAGAACGTAGTGCTAGTGGATTTGAAGTAGATATTTATGGAGCTATTACCCCTCCAACAATATTTACTGGTAGTCTAATATCAGTTAATTATTCCCAATCAATAAATAATTCATACTACTCTGCTATTACATCGTCAAATATATATAGACATGCATCTATAACTTCATCTGTACCTGATGGCTGGTTAAATGATGGAGACCTAATATCAGGCTCAGTAGTAGATTTACAAGAAAACCTAGAATTAATAAATATTTATCTTGGATATGAATCTCAAACCCCTTCATTAGCTTGTAGAGATATAGATAGAGAATATAGACTTGATTCAACATATTTATCAACTGCTAATGGAATATATAGTAAAGATGGTATACCTATCCAATCATCTCCTGGATACTATTCAGATGGTAATATTGTAAGATATTGGAATGGGTCTGTATTTACTACCACTAGGAATTGTAGTTCATATTCTTAATATGGAAAATATTTATAATAAAATATAATGTAGTTTATGAGTTACTTTGATGATTTTGGTAATGGGTTTGGAATAGATGGATATGGATATGGGGGCGGTTGTGCTGGATATTCTATTCTTCTTACATCCATTACTTATTACCCTGCAAAAGAAACTGCATGTGCCCACCTTCCATACTTTACATTTCCACAAAGATTATATGCCTGTGCCTCAGTTGAAGATTTAATAGTTGGTGATAAATTATACACCATTCCCCCCACAATTGAAGAAGAGTTCTTTAATGGGGAAGGAAAATGGTGGCCTTTATTCCAAAACCAATCAATTGGTTCTGAGATTACTGTTGTAAAAATAGGATACGATGGGACAATCCTAGAAAAATATGACTGTAACACTGGCACAGTAGTCCCAGATCCAGAACCTATTCCTGATCCTACTCCACCACCCCCACCAGTCGTTCCCTCCCCTGTAACTGGTCTTACATACAAGTATTTTGTTTTAGAAAATTTATCTTTTTCTAAAAAAATATTTGCCTATTATAGTGGTTCACAAAATTATGACTATACTTATAGCCCAACTACTTCATCAGCCGACCCCGGGGAAGGATTTTTTAGATTAAATAGTGGTAGTATAGGTAGTGGTGGTGATAATGATGAAAGTGAAACTACTGAAATTTTTATTGACATAAAAGATAATAATGGAGAGGAAGATATAATTACATATCTTACTTCTTTATCCGCATCTTTAGCTAAAACAGGTACCCCTGCAACTCCATATGGAGAGGTTCAATTTGTAGTTAGTGGAAGTGATAAAGATTTATTCTACCATAGATTTGATCTACAAAATGTTGAATTTTTAGGTTCATCACCTGCAACTAATGGTTATTTTAAATTAGATGTATCTAATATTGATAGCGTCCCAAATAATAACCCACTTTCTAGTAGTATAGCAGCTGGGTCTGGTTCTAATATTATTGTTCATTTTTTCAATGATATTATTCCCGGGTATCATGAAAAAACAATATTTACTAAAGATAAAGAGTATGTTGTTGCCTGTGACCAACAAGAAGCATCATATGGATCAGGATCTATTTCTCAACCTTTTGCTATAGATTGGGGATTACCTGAAAGTGAATTTTTAGAAACTAACTTTTACCCTACCCAACCAGGATATGCTTGGTTATGGAATGATGGATATAAAGTTAAGCATATTAAAATGAGTAATATTTCTTTTACTGGAGATGAATTAACAGATTTTATTAAAAAATCTCTTTGGTCAAGATTTATATTATTTAATCCAACAAATGCTCAAGGTAATTATCTATACCCTTCCGATGGTAATTACCCAGAAACTTTTTATTTACATAATGTAACTAAATATAATGATCTTAATTATTCTCACTTATTTGTAAACCAGGATAACCCAGAAACAACCTTTGCTGTTGATTCAGAAAATTTTGCAAGTACTAATCATAACTTTTTAGCAGAAGGTAGTTATATAATTCGTGCTTCTTCCGGTGGATCTACTGTAGAACCAACTATTAAAACAGATATAATTGAATCTATCCCCCAAGGATATTTTCCATCAGCTTCAAGTAACTACCCAGTAGAACAATTTTTTAGAGGTTGGGCTGGTGCTAATTATTATAATGGTAATTCATTAGTACCAACAAATGGAAAATATTTTGACCCTTTACTCCAATTTGAAACAGGTTCTACTGAAAGAGATTATGATGGAGCCCCAGATTTTTTACAATCTCAACTCCCATTTTTCATTAATGCAACTAGTAGCTATATCCCTATTAGTTCTTCAAACTTTGATATTTATACTTCTCAACAATATATATCTAAGATAGGTCCTACTTTTAATACAGAAGGAGGGAATACGGTATCGTATTATTATGATGAACTTACAGGTAAAATTTTAATTGAGGGTGCTGAATATTTAGATGTTCCTAAAACAACTGAATTTTCATTCCGTAATTCTTATGATATTGAATTAATTAGCCCCGCTAATTTTACTCAAACCTACGCTACTCCTGACAACCAATTAGTTATATCCGTACCACCATCTCAATCTTTATGGTTAACCAGAGGTAAAGATAGTATTAATGCTGGAGATACTAATAGATATCAATATAATAGATTTTTCCATAGACCATATAAAGCTTATTTATTATTAAGTACCGGATCTGATGGTGCTGGGTATGGAGAAGATGAATATGGCCTAGGGGTATATGGCTCAGGATCAGTACCTATAGGTGAAAATATAAATGAAGTAGAAAAAGTATTTATTCATTATTCACAATCCTCCGCGGATTTAAGAAAAGATGGTATTTATACTTTTGACACCCGACTAAATGAAAATGTAGGTTTAACTGCTTCTATTAACTTAAGTTATGAAGCTGATGAAATTATAGCCCCAACTAAATATGGGGAATCTTTATATGGGGATTCGGATACGGAATATGGACAAAATGGCACTGGAGAAAGTATACTAACATGGAGAACAGCATCTCTAAAAATTTATAAAAATTCATCTACATTAACCACTAAAACTGTATATTTAGAACCTGAGGATATAGAAGCAAAACCCACTATTGATGTTGAATATCTTCTAACCCAGGGTCAAATATCAACTGGTGATACATTAAAATTATCCCTAGAGGTAGATACTACTGACACTCAAGCATTTAATTCTTCTCTTATTGTTACATCTTATACTATGAGTATAGGAGCAACAACCCCACCTACAGATGATAAAATCCCAGTTACTTTTAATAATTATTTAGAATTAAACGATGATTGTGATCCTACATTAGCTAATGTGTTTGACCAACGTCCAAATGCACGTCTACAAGATGTAGATTATTCTGTAGATGTACTTAGCCCAATTAATTTTGACCAAATTATAACTAACACAGCAGTTAGAGCTGATGTTCCTGAATCAAATTATACCCAAACAGGATATGCTGATTCTCGTTATGAGGGTACTAGATCAAATACTACACGTTATAATATCCATACACCTGGGGATACTGGAACTTTTGGGAAAGTTTCAAATATTGATATAAATAAAGCTTATTTTGCTTATTTTGATAAAATTTATGATTTATATCCTATAGTAGAAGGTACTACTACATTAAATATTAAATATGTATTTGATGCTGAAGGAAATAGATTCAACCCACGTCTAGGTAGTTTTAATTTTTTCAATTTAGAAGGTACATTTGAACCTGAATCAACACTTATATTATCAAATAATGCTAAAGAAGATGAAGCTTTACAATATTTAAACACTAAACATATTGTAAAATCAGTAGGGTTATTTCCAACCCCTATTTTATATACCCAAATAGGAGGAAGAGAGTATACATCTTCAATTAACTTTACAGGACAAAACCCACCCCAACCTGAACCCCCAGAGTTTAATGATTACTCTTTTACTGCTACTGGTTCTGATTTCCCAGCTCAACTTATAAATTTTCCAGAACAACAATTATCACCAAATTCAGGGATAAGTGGTTCAGGAGTTAATGTAACTCAATCATATTTCCCATCTAATGGTGATATTGTTATTCCTGATACTGACCATTTAGCACCCAATGGGGCAGGAAATAATAAAGTTACATCTGATACTTATACTTTAGATGTAGAACATATTTTTGAAACAAACCCAACTAAAAGAGTATTATCAGATGCTGGGGATGGATTTTTTGAAGGGGCAGATAAATATGCTACTAAAGTAGGAGAATATTATTTTTATGGGAAAGTAAATGGCCAACCAGCTAAAATGAGTAATTTTGATGTTACATTACAATTAGCATACAGAAATTCAAATGTATCTAGTGGAATTGAATTTAAAACTTTTAGTTATTCTAAAGAATTCCCAAATAATGTAAAAATATCAAATAATAAATTAAATATAATATTTAAATCAAATGATATTGATGATTATGTAAAATCAAAAGGATGGAGTACAGAAGTCTCTGGAGATAATAATGGTAATGAAAATAATAGAAGTTACAATGGTACTTGGTTTAAATCTAGATGGATAATTAATGCCAACATTTCAAAACGTGGTAGTGGTGGATTCTTCTCTTCTACAGGGACTGGGTTTAAGCAAGGAGATACTATTAACATGTTTCATTCTGGAGAAATGAGAAAAGGAGATACTGGAAGAAGTTGGGATAATTTTTTCTTTGCTACATATACTGATAATCAATGTATTCAAAGTGATACATTTAACTTTAGAGGTATTAAAAATAACCCACCTCAAGGTGCACTCGCTCCTTATTGGGTATTTGATACTAGTGGTGGAGAAAATATTTCAGATACCTTAATTATGTCTTCCATAAAAGCAAATGAAGCTTATGGTATTAATCTGAAACAAGAAGATTTACCATATTCCGCATCTACATGGCCTAAATTTCCTAGAGGGATAGAACCTGATTTTGTACAATTTCCTTCTATTACTGAAGAATGGTCTTTAAAATTAGGAGATGAAATCAAGTTTGAAAATAACGAAAGTTTGGTTTATAAAATTAATTCAATTACCCCACCATCTGCAAATGGAGGAGAGTTAAAAATTACAGTTCAACCACCAATTGAAAATCAAACTATTAATAAAGATTTCTTTGTAATTAGAAGATTTGTTGAAGAAAAAGGTACATTAATATTAAGTACACCAAAACCTTATACTTTCCCTGTAACTGCTTCTACATCTCCTGGGTTGATTTTACCTGAATTTCCAACAAAAGAAATAGATAAAGACCCAGATGCAATAATAAAAGACTTAGAAGATAAAAAACTAATAGAATAACATATTTATAACATATAATTATATAATAAAATGGGATATTTAAATAATACCGTAATAACAGTAGATGCCATCCTAACTAAAAAGGGACGTGAATTACTTGCACGTAATGATGGTTCATTTCGTATTACACAATTTGCTCTATCTGATGATGAGATAGACTATACTCTATTCAATCCAACCCATCCTTCAGGATCTTCATATTATGGTGAAGCTATTGATGGAATGCCATTATTAGAAGCATTCCCAGATGAAAGTCAAATTATGAAATATAAGTTGGTAACTCTACCTCGTGGTACAGCTAAATTACCAGTACTAAATCTTGGTTATGATGCTATTACACTTAAACAAGGGGCGGCATTAGCAATTACTCCACAAACATTAAATTATTTGGATAATGAACAGGTATATGAAACTAGTGGATACTCAGCTACTATTGCAGATGTAAGATTAATGAATACTTTTACTGGAATGGGTGTTAATAGCGATGCTGCGGTACAACAAAATGCCACCACAACTTTAGGAACCAATGTATCTAAAACTGTAATTGGAACCCAAATTAATTTAAAAGCAACTACAGTAAATACCTTATATGGTAGTAACTCTACAATCCAAACTACTTTAACAGTAGTAGGATTAGATAGTGGAGCTAGAATTACTATTCCGGTAACTGTTAATAAAACAATAACATAAACCATGGGATTTAAAAGATTAGACGCCGAAGATTTTTTAGTTAGTGCTGATGCAGTATCATCCACAGTGTGGACCAGTAATTCTCCAACACTTTCTAATTTTTATACATCATCAGCTCAAGTAGGGGACAGATCAGGAGATTATTATTATGCTGTTTATCAAGAAACTCCAACAGCCGCTGATGCTGAAGTTCAATTTGATATTGCCTTTGCTGATAAAAACGGAAGAGGTTCTCTTGCATATAATCCCGATGTATCTACTGAATTATCATATTCAAGAACAATATATGGACAATATAGAAGTTTAGTTTTAGAAGATGAAGATTCAGATTTTTCATTTGGTGGTGTAACTACTAACCAATATTTTTATGTATTATCAATCAATAGAGCTAGATATAAAGAAAAATTACTCCCTGGGTCATTAAATTTATCATTGGCTTTTAGTGGTAAACAACTTCAATTAACTGACAATTCTAAAGACGTAACTCTACCTACATTTTATGGTACACAAAGAGCATTTGAAATAGTCAGTGGGTCAGGAGGAACAGCATATGATGGAAATGGATATGCAGGTGCAGGTGGACAAAGTTCAACTATAGGTTCATATGGTTTATTTTTACCTGATACTTCAACTATTATATTAAATGGAGCTGCTTTAGATAATACTACTTATGGACTTAACTTAAACACTACCCTCTCAGCAAATACTGATGGACTTAATTCAGAAAAATTATTTAGTGCTATTTCCCAAGGAAGTTCTTTTACTTTAAATTCTGAAGAAACAATATCTTCAGATTTTATATTTATTAGATCAAGAAATAGCGAATTTAATTATTCAGAAAACCCAAGTTTTATTAAAGGTTCAACAGGTGAAGTGGTATATGATTATTTTATAGATAATCCCCAAGTATACCCCACAACAGTTGGTTTATATAATGATGCTAATGAATTATTATCTGTAGCTAAATTATCTAGACCTATACAAAAGAATTTTACCAAAGAATCCTTAATACGAATCAAATTAGATTTCTAATGAATGGCCGCTTTCAAAACACTCAATGCTCAAGATATAATAGTATCACCTTTACATTTAAATAAAAGATTTAAATTTGAAGGGCAAACAGCATTATCTGAAAGTAACGTTAATATAGGAAGATATTTAGGTAAAAATATAGATTATTTAATAGACCAAACTTTAACAGGGCCTTCTGATAACAGAAAAGCTCAATCTTTAGTCTATAAACAAACCCAACAATTATACTTTTCTAATTATATTTCAGGTAGTGGAGAAACCTCAACCGTAGCTACTGCTAGTTTTAACCCAGATGGGACTATTACTGGGGATACCTATTCCCCCCTATATCAAAACTTTTTAGATACTACATTAGAGGCAAAACGTTATTTCCCTACTGCTTCTGATTCTACTATTGGGGTATTATCTATACCTCAATATATGTATGGTGATTTTATTCAACCTGAATCATTTGAGTTTCTAACTCCTAGTGGAAGTTATGAAGACGATGGAGAAGGAAGATTGGTCTCTGGATCTACTTATATAGGTAATATTATTTATGAACATGGTATTGTTGTATTAACTGGGGGAGAACGAACAAGAGATTATTGGGATGAAGAAATATCTACATTCGTTAATAATTCAAATATAACTTGTTCATTTTCTAGTTCATATACAATATATGAAACACAATATAAGTGTACTATAGGAGAAAATGAATTTAATTTTACCCAAAACCCATCTATTACTAGTGGATCAGATGGTACACCTTGGGATTTTGCAACTAGTGCATCATTTTCACCCTATACAACAACAGTTGGTTTGTATAATGATCAAAGAGATTTAATAGCAGTTGGTAAGTTATCCCAACCTACACCAATTTCTAAAACAACTGATACAACCATATTAATAAACATTGATAGACAATAAAAAAATTATATTTATAACAAACAGTAAGTAAAATGGCCAAAAAACTTAACTACGAATCACAGATAGTTCAAGGAGCTACAATCCAGTCTTGGCATGTATCCCAGTCTGTAGATGCCTTAACTGGAGCTGAAGATTACGATATATTAATTTCTGGGTCTCTAGGAATTACAGGATCATTAACTAACCCTTCAATATCCGAAAATACTAACACTTCCTTTAAAACCGTAATGGTTGATACTACCACAGGAGAATTTCATTATACTGGTTCTTATGGTGGAGGAGGTGGTGGAGGTGCCAACACATCTGGTACATCAGGAACTTCAGGTACATCAGGTACTTCTGGTATAGACGGAGCAGATGGTGCACAAGGTATCCAAGGTAATCCTGGTAGCCCGGGTAGTAATGGTAATCCTGGTACAAGTGGAACAAGCGGTACTTCTGGTATAGACGGAGGAACAGGAACAAGTGGTACAACAGGTACAAGCGGTACTTCTGGAACAACAGGTACTTCAGGTACAAGTGGCATAAGTGGTACATCTGGAACCTCAGGAACATCTGGTACTTCTGGTATAGATGGTACCTCTGGTACAAGTGGAACTTCAGGTACAACAGGTACAAGTGGAACAACTGGAACTTCGGGTACATCCGGTACTTCAGGTACAAGTGGTACAAGTGGTACAAGTGGTACATCAGGTACTTCTGGAATAGATATTATCTATGCAACAACTTCTACTGATTCATTTGATGTCCAAAACCCACTTACAACTTTAAATGTAGATACTGGCCTAGCTTACAATAGTTTTGGTGGGGAATTTATTACAATTGCTTCTGCTCTAGACCCAACAGCAGATTGGATAATAGGAAAAGTAACAAATTATAATACAGGAACTGGAGTTTTACAATATAGTGTAGTACAAAGCTACGGTGGAGGAAATCCAGGAAACCCATTAAGTGCTTGGGAAATAAA
>Ga0181399_1000222_pt1 | contig 21311 bp, 40 predicted proteins | sample 22SPOviralmetaG_FD_130128 | JGI IMG/M metagenome (GOLD analysis project Ga0181399, IMG submission 130128) | Marine viral communities from the oligotrophic San Pedro Time Series (SPOT) site, San Pedro Channel, CA, USA - 22 SPOT_SRF_2011-05-21 | ecosystem: Environmental > Aquatic > Marine > Strait...
AGGTTCCTACTCTTCCTACAGGGCTTCCATAACTGGACGCTCAACCCATTCCATATGATGGGAGTTGCTGGTATACTAGGTGGAGCATTGCTATCAGCAATCCATGGCGTCACAGTAGAAAACACACTTTATGAAGATGGCGAACAAGCAAACACATTCAAAGCATTTGACAGCACGCAAGAAGAAGAAACGTATTCAATGGTCACAGCGAACAGGTTCTGGTCGCAGATCTTCGGTATTGCATTCAGTAATAAAAGGTGGCTACATTTCTTCATGCTTTTTGTTCCTGTTATGGGTCTTTGGACCAGCAGCATTGGCATTATTGGTCTTGCTCTTAACCTTCGTGCTTACGATTTTGTCTCCCAAGAAATAAGAGCAGCAGAAGATCCTGAATTTGAGACGTTCTATACCAAGAACATTCTTCTAAATGAAGGACTCCGTGCATGGTTAGCACCAGTTGACCAACCACATGAGTCATTCGTATTCCCTGAAGAAGTTCTACCTAGAGGTAATGCATTGTGATTCAATCTCTAGGATTCTTATTACTTCGTATAGCGTTAGGCACCATGCTTATCCATCATGGTTATGAGAAACTAGAGAACATTGAAAACTTTGCGGATGCATTTGTACGACCATTGCATCTCCCATTCCCAATCGTCTCCTCATACTTCGCAGCATTTGCTGAAGTCATCGGGAGTTGGATGGTTATCTGTGGACTAGGCACTCGTCTGGGTGCCTTAGCAATCTTAGGTACAATATCATTCGCAATTTATCATGCTCTGTTTACATCTGGTTTCAACATCTATTTGTTAGAACTCTTAGTTCTTTACTGGGGAGGTGCAGCATGTATCGTTCTCAGTGGTCCTGGTAATTTCTCAATAGACCATCTCATAAAAAGGAAACTTACAAATGATTAAATCATTCTTTAGTATTATGTTTGCTGCTCTGATGTGGGTGCAAGTCCCACAGTGGAGTGATGATTGGTCTAAGTGTGCCGTAGATGTACCCGACACAGCATGTCATTGGTATATCGTTGCACCCGATAGCACCATGGGTGAAGGATTCAGTTGGGCAAATGCTCCATGGTTCAGTGCTGAAGGTCTCCTAGATATTGGAGAACTTCACAACACACTTCAGTCCCTTCAGGGGGCATGATGAATAACTTTGAAGTATTTCTTTATTTCACATGCTTCGCTATCATTGCTGGCGGTGCCTTTGCTCTTATGTACTACAACCTTAAATCTATTTACTGGGGTGCTAGATCTCGGAGACATCCTGAAGCACCTCAACTAGGTGAGAAGGTTATGTATGTGGATCTTTCTAGAGAAAAACTAGAGAAACTTTATGATAAAGAATAGAGGATGCTGTGGTGCTGGATGTCGCGACTGCCCATTCAGACCACCTCCTAGACAAACTACTTAATAACTGTTATAATTAGAGGGTGTAACGACCCTTTTTTTTGTAGGTATGAAATTTATAGGTCTTAGATTAGACGATCATGATTCTAATATCACCTACACAGATGGTAGTAAGGTAAAATATACTCACTGCGAAAGAAATATCCAAGATAAACACTATGGATTCAAAGATTTAAATAGTTGGGTTCAAGTTATTAGGAAGTGGGGTATTAATCCTTCAGAATTAGATGCAATTGCTATTTCTATTGATAAATTTAGTCATCATTTTTTAGAGTATGCTGAAGATTCTTTATTTAATGAAATTAAATTAAAGATTTTTAGTGTTCTTGGATTTGATTGTCCGATTTATAGAGTTGATCATCACTATTGTCATGCCCTCAGTGTATGGCCATTGGGAATTAAACCTACTGTCAGTGTGGTTTCTGATGGATTTGGTGATGATAAAGTTAATTTTTCTGTGTTTAGGAATGATAAAATTGTTGTAAGGTATAAAGAACAGGAAAAAAGGAATGGAATTATTCCTTATCAAAGTCTTGCAATGATTCTTAGTGATGTTGGTCAGTCCATAGACATAAATGGCAATCCTTTAGACCATGCAGGAAAAATTATGGGGATGAAAGCATATGGATCTATTCATGGGGTTAAAAAACTAAGGCATGATCTTAGGAATCTTCAGACAGCATGGTTTGATTTTCCATGGAATACTGTATCAATAAAAAGTAACGAACACTTTCCAACTATTTGTGATTGGGTATCTAAAGCTCATACTATTTCTGAGAAGGTATATGTTAATGCCTTCTTGGAATATACAAATGAAGATGATGTCATTGGATATACAGGTGGTGTCGCACAAAATACTGTAATCAATAGCGAGATTATAAAGGTTAGACCAAACTTAAATGTTGCACCTCATTGTAGTGATTGTGGATTATCTTTAGGTGCAGTTGAGTTTCTCAGGAGATATTATGATCAGGAAGAATTTGATACTACAGGATTTCCTTTTTGGGAAGATGATGAGGCACCAAGTACAGTCCCAAGTAAATTAACTATTAAGAAAACTGCTGAGCGTTTGGCGAAAGGTGAGATAGTTGGTTGGTATCAGGGACATGGAGAGGTTGGACCTAGAGCACTAGGTAATAGAAGTATTCTAATGAATCCTTCTATCCCAGATGGTAAGGACATTATTAATAAGAATGTAAAAAATAGAGAATATTTCAGACCTTTCGGTGCTTCTGTGTTAGAAGAAAAAGCACATAATTACTTTGATTTTCCTCATCCATCTCCTTATATGCTTTACGTTATGGATATGATTGACATGGAGTTATATCCTCCAGTTACACATGTTGATGGCACTTGTAGGGCACAGACAGTATCTCAAGATCTTGAGGTATACTATTCATTGATAGAAGAATTTGAATCTCTTACTGGTATTCCAATGTTGTTAAATACATCACTGAACGTAGGAGGTAAACCAATCGCTGCACGTAAAGAGAATGCATTAGATCTATGGTGCAACACTAAACTTAATACTCTAGTATTTGGAGACGAGGTATTTTCTGATGATTGATTTTGTAGAAGTTAAGATTAGGGACATTGATAAACTTAGAAAATTTTGTGATGATTTTATTGAATGTAAGAATCCTAAGGCTAAAAGAATAGTTCCGTGGTATTATACTCCTGAAACTACGACAGCTAAGTTTCCACAGATGTCACATAATATGTTTGGTAGGTCAGATAATAAACCAGTATCAAAATTCTTTGATCTTTTTTATGAGATAGTTGATAATACCTTCACTGATTTAAACTTAGATTATAAAGGATGCATTAGAGCATGTTTAAACATGACCTATCATGTTCCTGGATATGATTTCTTTGATCCCCATGTAGACAATCCCATGGATCATTATAGTACAATACTATATCTTAATGAGTCTGATGGAAACACAGTTATCTTTGATGCTGAAAACCGACCAGAAGAAGGTGAAGTATTTTATTCAAGAGGTCGTAAATATAATTACACTGATCCTGGTGTGATAGACTATGATGCTATTGATTGGGACAATGATCCTCTCCCAATTAAGTACGAAGCTGAACCAGAGTTTGGAAAGATGCTTATCTTTAATGGAAAGTATTTACATACTATAAGACCACCTTCGCCAGGAAATCTTAGAGTAATCAGTGTCTTTAATGTCGCTGTCTGAACGAAATTCAACTTTTAATTCCAAAAATCGCCCTAAAAAAATTCGGGCAAATTTTTCACTCAAAAGGTTTTTTATGAAAAAAGGATTCAACCCAACAGAACACAAAAAAACAATGCCAAAGAATTTAAAATCGGCATTAGATCGTGCAGGAAAGGAACTCAAAAATGCTTTGAGAAATCCCGTAGTTATTGCAGCAAACCTTGACAATAAACCGCCTAACTGATAGAATAAATAAGAACACAATACAGTTTCTACAATGGATCGTTCATCCTTAATTAAGAAGATTCAGTTTATTCTTTTTGATGACTACGATGAGAGTCTATCTGTATTGAATGCTAAATTTTTTAGCGGGCATTACAATGAAATTTCTGATGATGAACTGCTGGAATACTATGAGGAGTTGAGACATGGAAGTAAAAGTTTACAGCATCAGTAATTGTAAGTATTGTGATGCACTCAAAACTGTACTGCTGGAATCTTATATTCCTTTTGTTGAAGTAAAGGTTCGTAGGTTAGTTGAAGGTGAAGGTGAAGGTATGTCCTTTACTGAATATCTTAAACTTGAACCAGACATTCCTGTAGCGAAACGATGTGTTTTTCCTCAAGTTTATTTTGATGGAAAGTATGTTGGTGATATGCAGGATGCTCTAGATTATTTGTATAAAAATGAAACTAAATAAAAGTGTAGAAACAATGACAAGGAGGAAGCGATCTCATGATCCTGATTTTAGAATTTCCTCCAAAAGAATTCTGAAGTTATGGGGACGTGAGTACAACTTCCATCTTGATTTTTGGTTCTCCACCAAAAGTTTAAAGTCAGGAGAAAGCAAATGATCTCAGTAGCTCTTTTCTGCTCAGGATTCCTAATTATCCTGTTCAGTGCTGTTGGATTTGGGTTTGGTTGGATGGGCAGAGAGTATTATGAAAACTCTATTGTCACGAACAGATTGTCTGATCATCCTGAGATGATTGATGACAATGGCAACCCAATTACATCCGACTTATACTCTGTTCGTTTTGTTGTTGATGACGATGAAGACTAAACACAATTAATTTATTAAAATGAAACTCTTAATTTCTGAAGTGCTGCAAAAAATAAGCAACGCGAAAACCAAACCGGAGAAGATTAAACTTCTCCAAGAACATAATAGTGATGGACTCCGAATGCTTCTTATTTGGAACTTTGATGAAAGTGTTATCAGTGAACTTCCAGTTGGTGAAGTTCCTTATGAAAAAAATGAAGCACCCATTGGTACTGAACATACTGTACTAGAGAAAGAGTCTCGTTTGTTTTATAATTTTGTCCAGGGTGGCAATAACGGTCTAACTCAAACTAGGCGTGAGAATATGTTTATTCAACTGCTTGAGGGTCTTCATAAAGATGATGCAAACGTTGTCTGTCTGGTTAAGGACAAGAAACTGGGTAAAAAATACAAAATTACTAGAGCATGTGTTACTGAAGCATTTCCTCAGATTAATTGGGGAGGTCGTACTGCATGAAGACAATCTATTCTGATTGCGATCCCAGTGTGAGAGAAGAACGAACTCTACCAACTAATGCTTTCATTGTTGAATATCTTCAAGATACTATCACAAAGTTTGATGTTGTTATGTCATCAAAACAAGTTGATATTTTTGATCATTATTGGGATAACTATCGGAGTGATTTAAAAAACATCACTCAATGTGAAGGTAGAATAAGTCCTAGACTTTACAATATCCCAAAGAAATGATTTTATTATGGATTACAAACCCTATTCACCAGAATGGCACAGATACAGATACTTAAAAGAAGCAATTGATAAGTATCTGGATGATTATATTGATAATGATACTATTATGAATGATATTCTTGGTATTGTGTGTGATCGTCAAGAGAAAGCACATGCTGAATATCTTAAATTAGAAGACTTAGAACTCAAACTAGATTTTAGAGACTAAACAATATGCTTTCTACCAAATATAGACTACGACTAGAATTTATCTGTAAAAAAATTGCAAACAAGGAGGAAGTGCAATTAGATGATATGATCTGGGTAGAGAAACTAGCAAAGGCACATACACTTGCTAGGGATTGGTTGAAGCAAGCACGCCGCCAAGCTTCTCAAAACATTGAAGAAGGAAGCACTGACGATTTTCTGAATAGGATGGGTTTAGGAGACCCCGATCCATCCAATCATAGAACGGGGTTCAACAGTGCTGATGACATCAAAGATTGGTTCCAACGAGACAAACCTGATGACTGGAGGCAACGTGACTGATTATGTTTGTGTCGCGACATGGGATCCTATTTTTGAGATGATGCGTTATCATTGGGTACATAAGTCCGAAAAGGATCCTGTGCAATTCGTCAAGAATCTTAACCCAGAGCAAGAAGTGCTATGAGTAGTAAGATGATGTTCTTAGTTGCTAATGGCGACAACAAATGCATCACTCACGATGGATACATTCAACTCGGTAGTTTCTGCCATAGTGTAGAGAAGCATCTTGAGCTATGTCCTGAACAAGAATGGCAGGTAACATACTGGATGCCTGATCCATTCTATATGAGATACCCACGACCTAACTATCAACACACCATGAAGGCGAATGAAGGTTCTCCTAAGACTGATAATGCTACTGATAGTAGACCCAGAGACTTCCCAGACCAAGCAGAAACTAGATTAAATAGAACATTATGAAAAAAATTAAGATCACTCCTCAAACATATATTGATATGAATAAGGAGTTTGAAGAGGAAGATTATCCATTTAGAATTGCTGTGCCTACACAGGAAGCAATTGATAAGTGGCAATCACAACCAGCACCACCTTATGAAACACCACCAGCAGTAGATATGGTACAAGAAATGTGGGACAAAATTGGAGGACGACCTGATGGCACTATCTAATTCGGTTAAAATTTCACTTGATGAAGCGTCAGGAAATTTACGCAATGCACTAGCATATGCTGCTAGAAATGAACGCCCGGTTGTTTGTACGCAAATTTCTGGATTGCTCAGTGAAATTGAAAACATTACATCTATGGATAGTATTTTTGATACACTTGAAGAAAAAATTAAAAATATGGATGATGATGAATGACTGAGGACTGGAAAGAAGCAACTAATAAAGTTATTGCAAAAGACTTAATAGACAGTGTTGCTGAGTTATTAAATGCTAAGAGTGTAAGACATTTTTATTGCTCAGATAAAAATACGAAGCACGAAAAAATTGTTATAGAATACAATCACGCTAAAAAATAACAAATGACCACAGCAGTAATCTACACAAACGGTAGTCAAGAATGTGAGCGTATTGCTTCACTACTTAGGTCTATGGGTGGAGAATTTCTTGAGTATAACCTCAACGAACATTTTACTCAAAGAGCATTTGAAGCAGAATTTGGATCTGGTGCTACATACCCACAGGTAGCCATTGGTGCTAAGCATCTCGGTAACCTCAAAGAAACCCTTCACCACATGAAAGAACGAGGAATGATTTAATGAAAGATCAGTATGTTATTGATGGCAGTGAATCTCAAGAAGTAAAGTGGAATCGTGGTCTAGATTTGTTTATTGAGAGTGTATTGAAACCAGATCCTGCACTGCGTCAGTGTGCTCATAACCAACAATGCTATCATGAACTTATGTGGGTACGTGATAACATCGTAGAACATCTTAAAACTTTAAGAAAATATTAAAGTGTATTGCATTATACAGTTGACATATACTAAATAGTAATGTACACTGTTACCATCGTTCATCCCCCGTAAGGAGGACGCAAGTAAGTCGCGGAACGGAGCCGTTCATCCCATGTTAGAATTACTATTCTATTCAACTCTCAGCTGTGCTCAAGCCGATTCAATTATGATTCGGATGAGAACAAATGAGAATATTCCTCCCGAATATAAGGTGGAATTGATTGAGGTCATGAAGGAATCAACCCCTGAATGTTATCCATGGGACGCACACGACTGAAGGAACGGGGAATTAAAAACCCTAACTTTCAGGAGTAAATTAAATGAACACGCTAAACATGATCAAGAAGCAGATCAATAAAGTATCTGCACTTCACGACGCACAAGTTCTTCACACCTCATATCGTGGTGTTGAGTATGATACACGTTGTGTAGAGAGTAAGCAAACCCATGGTACATTTTGTTATCGTGGACGCACCTACAGTAAGTGATATTACAGTAGTATAAATAATCGGGAGGGGGTAACCCTCCTTTTTTTATTATGGAGGTTTCATGCAGGTAGATAGGGATAGGCTAAAGTTAATACTTACGAATTTAAAGTTACTTGTAGATGCGTTGGAAAGCGAAATATATTCCGATATAGATCTGTATAAAAGTACAGATAATTATAAAGTAGGGGATGACGATGACGGTTATCCAGATTGATTTGTGGAGGAGGGCTTGACGCCCTCCTTTTTTATGCTATGATGCAAAAAACTATGAGGAACAATTGACATTACCACCAGAACCATTTCCTGGAAGGAGGCGTCATAAAGCATGGTATACCGTAGCAACAGGTAATTGGGAGTGGGCAAAACCCAATGAAGAACTAGGAACACTTCATTTCATTCGCATGAAAGACATTTATCATTTACTTACCCATGACAACATACAAACTGTAGAACTACACAACATCGCTTGGTTAGGGAAGCATCATCATCCACATAACACTGGAGAGAATTGTTTCTGTTGTGAAGAAAGACCATCATTAAGATATCTTAATGCAGACATAACAATTCCAGGAATAATTGTAGAAGGTGCTCCTAATCCATATGGGAACAGGTATAGAATGATTGATGGTAAGCATAGGATCATGCAGATGTTGAACAGAGGAATCAAATCATCTCAATTCTATGTTCTTGATTGCGATGAAGTAGAATCATTTCTGACTGACCCCCCTTGACGCCCTCCTTTTTTATTGCTAAAATAACTCCATATTGTTTCATCGTAGAATGACTGTTAAGATTGTCTCTGTTACCCCAGATGCCGAAAAACACATGGCATACTGTGCTCGTGTGTCTAACCCCAATAACCAGGATAATGAGAAGTTCAGTGGTCTTCTGAAGTATTGTATTAAGCATCAACACTGGAGTATCTTTGAGCAGGCATACATGACTGTTGAAATTGAAACGACTAGGGCAATCGCAGCTCAGATCCTGAGGCACCGTTCATTTACATTCCAAGAATTTTCCCAACGTTATGCTGATAGTTCCTTACTGGGTCCGAAGATCCCCCTACCAGAACTCCGTAGGCAGGACACCAAGAATCGTCAGAATTCCATTGATGATCTGGATGCATTTGATGTCCAGAATATGGAAATCCAAATGACGACATTATTTGATTCGGCAATGGCATTGTATCAACAAATGCTAGAGCGAGGTGTGGCAAAGGAATGTGCAAGAAATGTGCTTCCACTCTGTACGCCCACAAAAATCTACATGACAGGCTCAGTTCGGTCATGGGTACATTATATTGATCTAAGGTCCGCTCATGGCACTCAGAAGGAACATATGATTGTTGCTGAAGGTGTTCGTGACGTTTTCAAAGAACAGTTCCCTGCAGTATCAGAAGCACTTGAATGGTAAATGTAGTTCGTTTAAGGATCATAGGTAGTGCTCTCGTCATTGTTGCCTACTTCATCGTCCTTCATGTAAATGTATTAGTTGGTGTGGGCGCACACTTCGTTGCAGATCTTATTTCAGTTCCTTACTTTATAAAGACAAAATCCTGGGATGTGGTTATAATGTTAGCATTCCTGCTCTTCATCTCGTTATCTAAATTGATATGAACATCTTTGTAACTGATCCTAGTCCATATAAGTCTGCTGTGGTTCTCCCTGACAAGCACATTGTCAAGATGCCCCTAGAGACTTGCCAGATGCTTGCTATTGTATGCTCGGACAAATGGGGACATAACTTCGGCACTCTTCCCAAAGCAGACGGTACTCCTTATGCTACTGAGAAGGGTGCTTTTCGTAATCACCCCTGTACTATCTGGGCGAATGAGTTCGTAACTAACTGGCAGTGGTTACTTGCACATGGTCTTGCTATGTGTGATGAGTATACTGCTCGCTACGGTAAGGTCCACACCTGCCAGAAGACCCTTCTAGCAGCAAAAGATATACTTCCTACTGCTGATCCTCAAGGACGCTCAGGGAAGCATACAACGCCCTTTGTTCGTGCTATGCCCGATGAGTTTAAATTTGACACAAGCATTGATACTATTACTGCTTACAAAATGTACATTAGCAGCAAACCTTGGGTTGCATCTAATTATCTTCGTGACCCATCCCGCAAACCAGACTGGGTTTGATATAGATACTTAACTGAGAGCAAAAACATGCCGACATACAACGTCAAAAACTTGAAAAACGGAGACACTCTAGAACTCAAGATGTCAATCTCTGAGTATGAACAGTGGCGAAAGGATAACCCTCAATGGGACAAGGACTGGTCACAAGCGTCATTTGGTGGTACAATATATGGGGAACCTAAACAATCTGCTGGGTTCAAGGAAGTAATGCAGAAAGTGCAAAAGCGACACCCCAACGCAAACCTCTCCCGTTATACTTGATTAAAGAATTAAATGCCTAGAAAAAGACACACATCATCTAACCCAGTAACTGGTGGTATGTCCACCAAACAGATGAAGCGAAAGAAGCCCATTAATAGTGATTATCTCAAAACTATTGAACCACTCACTGAAAATCAGGAAAAGTTTTTTAATGATTGGAGTAAGGATCAGAATATTTTTGCTTATGGTGCTGCTGGAACAGGTAAAACTTTCATCGCATTATATCTTGCGCTTAAAGATGTCCTGGATGAGAACTCTCCCTATGAGAAGATCTACATCGTTCGTTCTTTGGTAGCAACTAGAGAAATTGGTTTTCTTCCTGGAGACCACGAAGATAAATCTTCGCTCTACCAGATTCCATACAAGAACATGGTGAAGTACATGTTCAAAATGCCAGATGATAATTCATTTGATCTCTTATACACTAACTTAAAATCACAGGGAACTGTGTCGTTCTGGTCTACATCATTCATTCGTGGCACTACGTTTGATAATGCTATCCTTCTGATTGATGAAGCACAGAACCTGAACTTCCATGAACTTGATAGTATCATCACTCGTGTTGGTGAGAACTCTAAGATTATGTTCTGTGGTGACGTAGTTCAGACTGATCTAGTCAAACAACATGAGAAAAATGGTATTATTGATTTCATGAAGATCCTAGAGGACATGGAAGAGTTTAGTTCTATTGAGTTTGGCATTGATGATATTGTCCGTTCTGGACTAGTGAAGTCCTACCTTGTAAGTAAAATGAATCTCGGTCTTTAGTATGTTTAATCATGTTGGTAATTCTTTAAGTGAACTCCCTGATCCTACTACGATAAATGGAGTACGTTATTATTGTACTCCTAGTGGTAGGAAACTACCATCAATCACGTCTATCACATCATTGAAATCTCGCAAGAGTATTGCAGAATGGCGTAAACGTGTTGGTGCTGTTGAAGCAGATCGTATCTCTAAACAAGGTACAACTCGTGGTACTAAGTATCATGCATATGCGGAGGATCATTTCAATAATCTTGAGGTTAAACCAAAAGATCTTATGGAACAGATCAGTAAACCATATCAATTGTTTCAGAATTCCCTTCCTTATTTCAGTGACATAAATAATATACACGCTCTAGAAGCTCCCCTCTATAGTGAGTATTTCGGTCTCGCAGGTCGCGTTGATTGTATCGCAGAATATAAAGGTGAGCTGGCAATTGTAGACTTCAAAACTTCACGGAAACAAAAACCTGAGAAGTGGATTGAGCATTATTTTGTTCAATGTGCTGCTTATGGTGCTTTATATTACGATCTCACAGGCATTGAAGTAGAAAAACTTGTAATTATTCAAGCATGTGAAGATGGGGAGGTGCAATTGTTTGAAAAGTATGATAAAATGTACTATATGAAACTATTGGAGCAGTACATTAATGAGTTTGTTAACTATCATAAGGGGGAAAAGTTTGCTAATGTCTGAGGAAAACCTTAATGACATTCTTGAAAAGAAATTCATGACTGCTTCAAAATTCTCCATGGAAATTGAGAATCTGAAGAAGATTAGTAATGGTACAATGAATTACATTGAATGTGTAATCCACTATTGCGCTGAAAACAACATTGAGATTGAAACAGTATCAAAATTAATTTCTAAACCACTGAAAGAAAAACTAAAGTTTGATGCTCAACGTCTTAACTTTATGAAAAGATCATCAAAGGCACGACTTATTTTATGAAAGTTAAAATTTTGACGGAACCCTTCCCACATGTAATTGTTGAGGAAGTATATGAAGATCATGAATTAGAACTTATCTGGGAAGAACTTAATTTTTTCACCAAACCAGGAAAATTAATGTTGCCGAAGGATTATGGTGCTGCCGAAAAGAAACCTACTCCTGGACAACCTCAGAATTTCAATCCAGCGTTGCAAAGCAATCGCGGTGGGGTGCCATTGACCAGTGCGCTTGCAATTCCTTTGACACCAACATTTACTGGTAAGGCAAGAAATCTGTCAGGAATATTAACTATAGAGACTATTCTTCTTAATAGGTTGAAACCATATTTACGAGAATGGAAACAATCGCACTACAGTGTGCGTAGTATTCCTGCTCCTACTGATACCTTCACGAAACTTAGGTATTATCATAACAATGAGGGGTATGAAACGCATACTGATGCACCATTTGCATACATACTTTTCACATATCTTTATAAAGAACCGAAGAAGTTTACTGGTGGTGAATTATTCTTTGAGCATTTTGATAATTATGAATTTCCATGTAATAATAACACCATGATTATTATTCCACCTTATGCAGCGCATGGTGTTCGCACTGTAAAAATTGATAGTGATGACTATTATAGTGGTAATGGAAGGTATGCTGTTACTACGTTTATAGATTATAAAAGAAGAACTGGGCGGAATGCTCTTGATTATGATCCTATGATTAATGACGCTGATTTAATAGATTGGTGGCAAGAACAGAACTAAAAAATGACCGCTTTTGAATCCTATAAAATGTATGTCGCACTGAAGTTACACTTCACTACCGACAGTTATGATTACTTTAAATTCAATGGTAAAACTAGAGTAACAGAGACTAACTTTGAAAAAAGAAAAGATCGTTACTTCTTTAAAAAACTTACGAATCGTAAGAAGGATGCAGAAATTCTTCCATACTTTGTAGCAAATTTTATTGCTGATTCATCTGGATGGATTGGTAAGATGGTCAGAACAGATGGTGATGACAATTACAGAGCATGGAAGAAACGTATGGAGAGTCTTCACTATAACTTTAGTGAGGATGTAGATTTTTTATTACAACAGGTAAATGAGTTTGATCAACTATTCAAGATCATAGAGACTCACCCACCATTACTAAAGTTTCTTTTGGGAAAACAAATTTCCATGGAAACTTTTGTTATTTTAAATCAAATTTTAAATTTCATACCACAGTTTGATAATAAGATTACTGAGACTATAGTCTGGAGTGATGTAAGGAGAACCGTCATAAAGTATTCCTCATTCATAACTGTGGATACTGTTAAATATAAGCATACGTTAAAGGAAAAAGTATTAGATCACCAATGTCTTTCTTTGATTCAAAAATAGTACAACAAGAAGCTGAAGAGATTAGTCTTAAGCAGCAAGAAATTGTTAATAGGATGCCATTTATTCCTATGATGACATCAGATGATCGTATAGATTTTTTTGATGCAATGCTGGACTTGATTGAGCGTCAAAAAATATTTTACATGAGATTAAATCTTTCTGATGATCCTATGGCAAAGGAACTGCAAGCAGAATTCCGACGTGCTGCTAAGACACTAGGCATGGATGCCGATGGTCTTGACATGTTAGGGATCTATGATAGTTTCCGTAAAAACATGGAGAATGTCCGTCAGCAGGTGCTTGACGGCGACCTCTAAATAGTGTATGATGATCCTGTTGGGTCATCGTAATCCAACAAATACAAACAATACAAGGTAATACGAATGTCTTTTGCTGATCTTAAAAACAGCTCTAAATTTGGTTTTGATCGTCTGACTAAGGAGATTGACAAACTCCAAGCTACTGGTGGTAGCAGTGATGATCGTTTCTGGAAACCCGAGATGGATAAGTCTGGTAACGGTTACGCAGTAATCCGCTTCCTGCCTGCTCCTGATGGTGAAGAACTTCCCTGGGCAAAGGTCTGGTCCCACGGTTTCCAAGGTACTGGTGGATGGTATATTGAAAACTCTCTAACCACTCTGGGTAAGAAAGATCCCGTGTCGGAACTCAACCGTACACTATGGAACAGTGGTCTTGACAGCGACAAGGAGGTTGCTCGTAAGCAGAAGCGTAAACTCTCTTACTACTCCAACATCTATGTTGTAAGTGATCCTACTAACCCTGGTAACGAGGGTAAAGTTTTCCTCTATAAGTTTGGTAAGAAGATCTTTGACAAGATTCAGGCAGCAATGCAACCTGAGTTTCAAGATGAGACTCCTATCAATCCATTTGATATGTGGCAGGGTGCTAACTTCAAACTGAAGCTGCAGAAGAAGGATGGTTATTGGAACTATGATAAGTCTGATTTTGCTGTCCCTTCTACCCTTGAGGACATGGCTGACTCTGAACTGGAGCAAGTATGGAAGTCACAGCATTCTTTGAATGAGTTCATGGATGCTAAGAACTTTAAGTCCTATGAGGAACTTGAGTCACGTTTGAATGTTGTGCTCGGTCGTACAACCAGCAAGAAGTTTGATCGTGAAACTATGGAAGATGAGTCTGAAGGTCGTGGTGGTTTCAATGATTCTGACATCATGGGAGCACCTTCATTTCCTTCACGTCCTGCCACTCCAGAAATCCGTAAGGAACTGAGTGAACTGCAACCCACTGTTGCAACACGTTCTGCTCCTACGACTGACAATGATGACACCCTGTCATACTTCGCTCGCCTTGCTGAAGAAGATTCATGAAAATCTTAACTGTTGAAGACTATCAAAAAGCAGGTGAAACATTCTGGCCAAAGTATTGGTATGTTGCCAAAGAACTGGGTGAGAATGCTAAGTCAGAGGACATCCTAAAGGTTATGGAAGCTGTTGGTGGTATTGCATTAAAATTTGCATTGGAAGATAAAGAAGGACCATTCGGATTCAATAAGAAGAATCAAGAGTGATGGAAGCAGTACATGCTTGGAACTCCATGTCCTACGGGGAGGGGTTCCTCTTCTCCGTATGGGTCATCGGAATGTATTATGTCAAACTTCGTATGGACAAGTTCATTAAGTGAATAAAGTGATCAAGTTTCTTTGGAAAGGTCTGAATCACCCAGTTACTTATCTAAATCTTACTTTTGTTGGAATGTTATTTGTGATTCAGTTTGTGCATACTAAAGCACACCTTACTTTAGAAGCAGACGTGCATGGTCATGTTCATAGAACACTCAAAAAAAACCCTGAACTAGCACGATCTTCCTGCTACGAATTGGGTTTTTAAATTCCATAAAACCCCGAAAAAAAATTCGGGGTATTTTTTTGTCTGTGAGGTTTTATAGAGTAATATTGTTAAAGATGCTAGTTTTGTTTAAAGTTTGCTTTATTCCAGCATCAGCTTTTACATCACGCATATAATTTGCTGATGCATTGAAGATTTTTACAAAGGTCTCAAGATAATCTGGTTTAAGAACTTGCAATACTCTTTTTTCTTCATTGAGTTGTTGTTCCCACTCATAATAAGTAATTGATGTCAATAATGTTGCACCATTCTCAGTTTCTTCTACTATTGGATTATATGATTTAATGTATGTAATTTTAAATGAGTCTTGATCGTTTGGATTATAATATACTTCTAATCCACTAGGAAGAATTATCTCACCAATGTCATTTTTGACTTCTTTGGTAAGGTAGTTTTTTACTAAGTGTGGATTAGTATATTTTTTAGTAATAAGTTTTTCAAATTCTGAATTACTTAATGGCCAATTATTTTTAAGGTCAACAATTTTATTAGTTAGTAAAATAACCCAATCATAACTAGAATCACCATAAACTGCCTCAGCAACTTGGTCCGGTCTAACACCATCTCTTAATTGAAATTCTTTAAATAAATCTGTAGTATATACAGAATTATTAATACTCAATCCTTTAAAAATATTTACAGCGACTACAAAATCTTGATTAGTAAACTGAAATTTAGTTCTAGTTGGAGTATATTCTATTTTTGGTAGATATGAGAAAAATCCGGGCATTAGCTTTTGACTCCTGGTGCTCTTTCGGTGAACATTTTATCAGCAAATAGATTTGTCACTTCAGTGAGATTCATAGTAATTGTGACTCCAACAGTAGTTGCCTTTGGGTCAGCATTAAATTCACCTACTGTAGTGTAGTTTCCAGTTGGCGTAAAATCAAAATTAATCTGATTAATAGCGCATGGGAGCAGTGGTTTGATAAAAGGATGATCATCTGCTCCTCTCTTATATGTAAGAAGTATGAATGGAGGTTGTTTGATAAATCTAGAACCACCGTTAAATAAGAAACCGCCAGCAGTTGCAGCAGCTCCTAGGAGCGTTCCTGCTGGAGCAAAAAGACCTGAAAGTTTATCTAAAGCTCCCTGTTTACCTCCTTTTGCAGCAGTGGATGCTGAGCTTATCTTACCTGAAATAGCCCCAGTTACTGCTCCTGCACCGATGTCTAATAACCCTGTTGCAGTGTCAATAGCAGATGTATCTGTAAATACATCTGCCATCGCTTTTGTATTAGGATTGCCAGATGAACTAGGTAAACTTGCCACTCTTAAAGTTTCTACAATGTTAAAAATTGCTGATGCATCTGCTCTTGACTTAGTGAATAAGTTAAACTGGAAATTAAATGTCCTGAAGTCTGGTCCTTCATAAAGAACTTCAAGATTTGGGTTGAACACAACACCACTAGTTGCTGAAAGCAATCCAGAAGCAGAGAGGTTTGTTGCACCTAATTTATTAGCGACATCAACAGATTTATTTAATAAAAACTGCTCAGCAGTTCTTGTAAGTGCATTTTTAACAGCCACACCAGCGTCTGCTCTTGATCCAAGAAAACTACCTAATTCACCAAGTGCAGTTTGATTAAACTGCTGCGAGATTGCTTCAGTTACTTTTTGAGGAACGTAAACTAAGATCTTGTTTAATGAAGGTTCTGGAAAATATTTTATATCTGTGCTCTTATAATCTCTTCTAATAAATTGCATCTCAAGATAGTCCACAGAAGGACCATTAGAGGAAAATTCTACTGGATATCGCGTTGATGGTAAAAAAGCAGCGGATGGCATTAGTTGTCTATAAACTTATGGATGGGTAGAGATGCTATAAATTCCCAATCTTCTTCTTTCACTTCAAAGAATAAATTATCAGCTTGTTTGAAGATATAACGATGGATTGTTTTTTCAATAATCCTTGCTTTTTTATTTAGGAGGGCAAGAGCATACGGACCTTTCTCTCTGTCACGAAGGTAATGAATATTTGAACCTAGAAAGTTATCTTTACCACGATCAAAGGCATATACTAAAGGATATATGTCATATTTATCCATCTTTTCTTTATATTTCGGATCATATTCATAGAAGTAAAGTTTTTCTGGTTCAATCTCATCAGTCATGTTATCGTAGAGGTATTCAAAGACTTCTCTGCGATACCACTCTCTACTTTTTTTCTGACCGCCAGAATTCTTTATGATATGTTTCTCCAATCCACCTTGTGTTCTGTCATTACTACCAAATCCCTTAGACATTTAAATGATCCTCTGTGAGTATGATGAACTCAAGTCCATGATCTGCACACCATTCCCTTGCTGCTTCCCACTTCGCTTGATTGGTGATATATGTGGTAACCTCAGTGAGATAACGTTTAGTTTTTCTTTTAGGTAGTTTAGGTTCAACTGTCTGTTTCTTTGGTTTAACTTCAATCAAATATTTCTTTGCTGTCCCAGATTTATTACGAACTTTGGCATAGAAATCAACAAAGTATCTGTGAACTCTTCCATCTAAAGGAGAACGATAGGGAACTACAATTTCTTCACTGCCCCACTCAAGTATATGATCGTGGTCGTCACACCACTTCATAAATTTTAGTTCCCATAATGATCTGTATATTACCAACCTCGGATCACCTTTATATTTCTTTGGGTTCTTTGGTCTGAACTTGCCAGAATATGCCATAAATATATGAAGAACAAGTATTTCTATTTAGAGTTAATGTCTATATCTAAGCTTAGAGGGATATTCAATGTTGATAAGGGTGGATCATATTCTAACGAGTATGAGGTAAAGTTAAGCTTTGATTCTATAAAAAATGCCGAGATTCTAACCAGATTACAATATTATGGATTTGGTATGACTTCTGGAGATGGAGCATTTGAGAATATGATGTTCTTGTGTGATGAAGCATCATTGCCGGGAACATTTACTGCTACACAGGAAGTTGATGGTGTATATGCAGGTAGATTAATTCAATATCCTCATGCTAAACTTTATAATGATATGCGATTGAGTTTTATTCAGACTAATCAACTCAGCCCTTCAAAATTCTTTGAAGCATGGATGGGTGGCATGTTTCCTGAACAGAGCATGAATAGCGAAGGTGGTGAAATTATCCCAGAAGAAAAAGAAAAAAGAAGAATGGCAACCAACACTGTTGGATTACGTTATTATAATGAAATGGTTTGTCCTAGGATGACTGTGACTAAAAGTTATAAAGATAGAACTGGTCCTTCTGGATCTAATTCATGCTATTATGATATGATTAATGTATACCCTTATAACATTGAGAGTGTGCCATTAGCGTATGGTGCTAGCACACTAAATAAATTGAGAGTATCCTTTAGGTATGAAAAACATGTCGTAATCTTTTACGATACAAAAGGAGCAGAATTCTAATTATTTTTTGAACTATGTCATTACCCCAGATTAACACCCCTGTCCATGAACTGAAAATTCCATCTACAGGAAAAAAAGTAAAATACAGACCATTTGTAGTTAGAGAAGAAAAAATCCTTCTTCTTGCATTGGAGTCTGAAAGCCAAGATGAAGTTACCAGTGCTATTATTCAAATCATTGAAAATTGCGTACAAACTAAGATTGATTTAGATACTCTTTCTACATTTGATGTTGAGTATATCTTCCTCAACGTTCGTGCCAAGTCTGTTGGTGAGATCCTTGAGTTTTCCATCACCTGTCCTGATGATGGTGAGACACAGGCAGAGGTTGAGATCAATATTGATGATATTCAGGTAGTTAAGTCTAAAGAACATAGTGATACGATTGATCTTGAGAATGGTTACTTTATTAAAATGAAGTATCCTACGATGAAATACATCATGGAAAAGAAACCCGATGACGAGAAAAGTCTTATTGACAGCACTTTTGAATATGCTGTTGAATGTATTGATACTATCTACAATGATGAAGAGACATGGGAGGTAGCAGATTCTACTAAGAAAGAAATTGAAGAGTTTGTTGAGCAACTAAATTCTAAGCAGTATCAGAAAGTTCAGTCATTCTTTTCAACTATGCCTAGACTTACTCATACGGTAAAGGTAACTAATCCTAAGACGGGTGTAAAATCTGATGTCACAATTGAGGGATTAGCAAATTTTTTCGCATAGCAGTTTTTCAGAATAATCTGGAAAACTATTTCCGACTAAATTTTAATCTCATGCAGCATCATAAATATAGTTTGACAGAGATAGAAAATATGATGCCGTGGGAACGGGATGTCTATGTGAGTTTGTTAGTTGATTTTATTGAAAAAGAAAACGCACGTAGAGCAGCACAACAGTAATGGCAGTACCCGCAGCAAATCAACCACCTAATAAGAATCAGCAACCTGCTGCTAATAATAAACAGCAACCTGCTGCTAATAATAAACAGCAACCTGCTGCTGCTCAACAGGGTCAACCTGCTGCTCAACAAGGTCCACCTAAGGTTGGCAATCCTGGGTTAGACCCTAGTACAGATCCTAAGATTGTTGTAAAGGCAGTCAATCCTCCTGTTACTCCTGATCAGGTTGTTGGGATGGCAGAGATGCCTGCTGCTGCAACTCTGGATCTGCCTAAAATTGAAAATATCAAGATCCCCCCTGTAAAGAATAAGACTATTCAGGGGCATCTGAAGGCGATTGAAGCTAAGATGGCAGCAACTGAAAAGTTGATGAAGGATGTTGTCAAACTTCAGAAAGTACAGATTCTCACAGAGAAAGAATTATTTGAGCGTAAGAGAGAGTTATATCAAAATACATTTGAAGAGTATCTATTAGATAAGACTGTTGATTTTGAAAATCCTGACGCCATGGGCGGTGGATCTAAGAAACCTAAACTGCCTGGTGGTGGTGGATTTCCATTTTTTGGTGGCGGTCGCCGTGGCGGTGGTAGAGGACCCGGCGGATCCCCTGGCACCGCTCCTGTACCAAGCAAAAATCCAAAGCCATCTCTAAATCCTGCTGCCGAAGGGACTAAGGTTAAACCTCCTCTGCAACCTAATCCACCCGGTGTTCTTATTCCTCCTAAGAAAGAAGAACCAGAATTTGAACCTGGGTTTGCGTTCCCAGATATTTTAAAACTCCTACCGTTTCTTTTTGGACCTTTATTAAATCCAGGGGTAGCTAGTAATGAATCTGCAGATGCAACTACACCATTAGCTTTTTCAAATTCTAATAGTCAAACGGAAGAGTTTTTACGCAGTGGTGAATTTGATGCAGCATCTCAGGCAGCTGCTCCTGCACTCACACCAAAGGAAGCACTCAAACAACTTAATGAAGAAATTAATGGTGAACAAACTGAATACTCACCAGTATCACCAGTAATTTCAGAACCACCTCCAGCAGTAAATCCCTTACAGACAATGTTGGATGGATTTACTAATCCTAAATCATTAGCTGAAGTTACTGGTCTTCCTATCAGTAAGGATTTAGAATTTGCATTAGAAACTGTCATGATGATGAGTGGCGGTGGTGCATTACAACAGGGTGCCGCAAAAGCACCTGCAATCGCAAACACCGTTAGAAGACTTGGAGTTCCATTTGTTTCTAGAGTTCCTGGTCTTAAAAGATTATTTGGTTTAAGTGATGATGTTGCTGAGATTACTGTTAAGGCAGGAAAAGCAGGCACTGGTGTGGCAGATGATGTTGCTGCTACAACTGTTGCTGCTCCTAAACCTGTAACCGCAGTTGCGCCTAAACCTACTGCTACACAACTACCATCACAAATGAATGCCAAAGAACTCGCGAAGTATAGAAACAAACTGAAAATGCAAGAAGTAAGACGCGGTCGGAATCACACTAGTAGAAAATTAACCCAAAGTCAAAGAGATCAACAAAGTGTGGAGAGAAGCGTTAACGCTTTGACTGGTCAACCAACACCTACAGGTATTCAAAATCAGATCAATACTAAAAGTTTACAAGAAAGTTTTAACAAACCAGCCGCTAAAACCAAAATAGAAGACTTTTTAAAAGGTAGTGATGCAATACCAAAAATTAAAACTAAATCAAGTGGTGGATATGGTGATGTTGAATTGTATAATAGTGAATCATTAAATTATTTTAGAGGAATGTCTAGTAAGATTATGCCTATGGCAGATGGTGGTCTTGCCGGATGGTGGAATAAGGGTAGAAATACTAGAGTTCCTAATGAGA
>Ga0181399_1000227_pt1 | contig 21085 bp, 19 predicted proteins | sample 22SPOviralmetaG_FD_130128 | JGI IMG/M metagenome (GOLD analysis project Ga0181399, IMG submission 130128) | Marine viral communities from the oligotrophic San Pedro Time Series (SPOT) site, San Pedro Channel, CA, USA - 22 SPOT_SRF_2011-05-21 | ecosystem: Environmental > Aquatic > Marine > Strait...
CGGACTACATGGCCCGCTGAATGCTTCAGCGAAGGGCTACGCGAACAGATGGCAGCGGAAAAGCTGACACGCGAACCCAAGGTTTCGACAACGTGGAGAGCGAAGGTAAAAAGTGATTGAGCTGCGCTTTTTAGGAGAACCGGCTCCACAGGGTTCAAAGGTTTTGACTCGTTTTGGCGCTATGCGCGAGGCCAGCAAAAAAATTGAGCCGTGGCGTGCTGTTGTTCAGTACCAATCAGAGCAGCAGTACAAGGGACCAGTGATCGAAGGCCCTGTATCAATTGACGTGACGTTTGTTTTCACACGGGCCAAAAGTCATTGGAGCACCGCAAAGGGTAAAACTGACCAGCTTTTGCCCTCAGCGCCTCTGCACTACACAAAAACCCCGGATTTAGATAAAGCGATTCGTGGCCTACTCGACCCTCTCACCACTAGGTGTGGGGGCTGCGTGCTGAAGGATGACTCGTCTGTCGTTGAGATCGTGGCGCGTAAGCGTTACGCGAAACGATGCGAATCTGCAGGGGCATTGGTCCGAATAGAGCACATTTGCGCAAATGCGTAAGGCCAATTCACTGGTACTGCTGCCTAGTGACTTTATTACTCATCAATACCATGCGCATTTCGCATAAAAGGCCGTACCATGTATTTGACATCCGTACACGGATAATAATGGCCTCCGAAGGCACATTCGGAACAACACTCAAGGCTTGGTTCCGCGCCAACAATTGGCCGCAGTCTGTGCCCGAAAAGTTGGCTAAGGCGAAAGGCAATCCGACCGGCCCTTGGGCCAGCCAGATTAGCCACGCAATGAACGACAGGCATCAGCCAAAGACAGAGTTCTTTATGGCAATGGCTTGGTTTAACGAAATAGTGGCCACCCGAGATCTTGCCGGATTATCCGACCGCCGTTTGATCGATCAGTTAAGAGAAGCCCAACCGCTATGCCATGACAACGGTGTTCCGTTTACCGCTCCTGATTTCTTTTGCTTATTTACTGGCCTGATTGATCCTCCTGCTGAATTTGCCCTTAATTACAAGCCTCAACTAACCCAAGAGGACGTTGATGAGGTTGTCGCGGTCTTGCGTGACAACTTTAAAAAGGTTGCGATGAAGCACATGGTCAGCAAAGGAGAGGCCTGGGAAATGACCCGAAAGCTGATCATCGAAGTAGTAGAAGCAGACCCGACCATCGCAAGCCCCCCTGGTTTCGATGACTTGGATTTGTGCCAAGAGATTTTGGCTGGCTTCCTTGACCCAGACATTGAACTAGCTGTCAGGCTGTGCAAGCGCTGGCACATGTGCCCATTGCAACAGGCCTTTTCACAGTTGCTTGGGGGTGATGAGTTTATTCAAAAAGATCGCACGGAGAGCTTCAAAAAAAAGTTCTTAGGCCCCGGATTTCCTCTTCCCTTTAAATCCGAGGTTGACTTGACAAAGGTTTAGCTAGTCGGTTGGTAAAATCGTGATATTTGATACACGCTTAAAGTTTAATACGTAAGCAGATTGAATTGCATCCGTACACGGATCATGTATTGTTATCGAGAACACACATGCACGTAATGCCTGACAACCCGACGCCGGAACTTCTGGCGGCGCTTTGCAAGTTTCAGCAATCAACCCTCACCGCTTTTAAGGACAAAGCGGGTTTTGGCTACAAATACGCCACCGAGCTGTCGATCAATAAAGCCATCCAACCCGCAAAGGTTGACGGCTTGACGCACGTCTTTACTTGCCAAGGTTTGCGTGCTGGGGAGCCCGGCATTCCCGGCGTAACTGAAGTACGGCTTCGCCTTTTCCATGCTGCCTCTGGCGGCTGCCTAACGTCTTCCATGCTCGTGGACGACTATGACCCAACCGTTGGCAAGACCAACAAAAAGGGCGACTTTGTCTGCGACCCCAAGCAACAGCAGCGCGGTGGTGGAATCTCTTACGCCCGCCGCTATTTGCTGACGGCCATGTTCGGCCTTGCCTGCGATGAAAACGAAGGCGAGACCCTACAAGCCCCTCCTGAGGCATCAGCCAGCAAGCCTGTTCCCACGCCTCCGGCCATTACGCCTAAGCAGACGCCTAATCAACTCCCCCCCGTGGTAAAGGATTTTTCCAAGCATCGGGACGCCTTTACAAAAACGTTCAGAGAGCTTGCAGAAAAAGACCCTGATCTTTATGACCTATGGGCTGCTGAACTCAAAACAGAGTTTCACAAAGATTCTTTGAGCCCTATTAGTGCAGTTCAGCCAAAACCAGTGAATCTAATTTGTGCTGCTCACTTTGCATTCTGCGATGACTTTATTGCACGTCAGACTAAGGCCATTGCACTCAATGCAAAAGCATGACTTTAGGTTTTCCACCTCGTAACAACATTGAACAAAATCTCACGCAAGCCGCCCGACACTTGGCCCTTGCAGTTGCAGAACTCCGAGACAACGGCGACATCGAGTACGCCGTCATTATCCAAACACATCTGCATGGATTGGAACGCCCTCATTGGATTAAATCCACCCCTTCGGAGCCGATACTGTCTGCAATCCCCCAAAGGATTCATCGGTAAATACACGCTTGTTTCTGATCCAACTCCATTGTTTACGCAAAACCCGTTTAATGCTCTTCAGTTTGTTTCTTATGATCGAGCCGTGGAGGCGGTTCGGTCCGTGCAGCATGTTCACCCTGAGTTGGTAGTCCGTGAAATCCGATTCCAAAAAAACGGAGAATTCTGGCAGCCCATCAGAGGCTGAAAAAGAGTTTCACAAAACCATGGCGCAAGCTTATTCGCTGCAAAATAAAGATCGCAAATCTTTTCAGCAGTGGATAAGAAAAGAAAACACCTCTGGATGGCGTAGACGAGAAGACCCTCATCACAACGCTTTTTACGTGGCTTCAAAACTTCCTCCTGACCTCTACAAGCAGTTTTATCTGTTTTGCGAAGTTAACAATTTTTCAAGATCCACGGCTGTCAAGTACGCCATTCACTTTCTTCTTTCTTCCAAAAATGTCTGAATTCAACGCTGCCTTGCCCTCCGTCATTAAATGGAGCGTGGGACAAAACAAATACGATGAGGACGGCTCATATCCAAAAATGCTGAGCCTGTTTATTCCTAAGGAATCAATTGCGGCTTTCGCTGGGCACTTAGCTGCCATGGCTCTTGATCCTGACAAGGTCAGAAGTGGCAAAATCTGGGATTACACAGCCAACGCAGAGGTCGAAGTCGAAGGCGTCTACATCAACGCCAAAGGCAAGACTGGCCAATTTGGCGAATTTGGAAACATCAACCCTGTGTCAATAATCGATACGCCTACGCATCAACCTGCGCCATCAACCGCCCCCGTAGCAGCAACAGAAGGCAGTTCGCTGCCCTTCTGATGAAACGCCAGCGCCTGCGGTGTTCTTCCTGTCAGCAGTTTTATAAGGACCGCTGTCAATTGGGAATCCCTGAATGCCGAGGCGCTGACTCAATCGCGGCAGATGACTGCCCTTGTTATTTGCCGCCCTCTGGAATTTCAGTTTTTTTGAACGAAGTTAATGAATCAAGCCAGCTCACACTTTTTTGAGAAGGACGCATGACAACCCTTCTCACGATCCAACAAGCAGCCGACCTTATGGGCGTTTCATACGACCACGTCAGCCGCCTTGTTGATGAGGCTCAAACCTGCCCCAAAATTGCCAAATGGCGCGAGAAACGAGATTTTATTGATCTGTCTTTGGCTGGGTCAAAATTCAGAACGATTCGGATTATTCCTGAAGCGTTAGGGCTTCCACTGCAGGCCCAAACCCCAGCGCCTCTTCTGCCCTGACGGCAATGGTGTGGGGCTGAATCCATTCGCGGTATGTCCGTTCATGCCGTTCGACTGAATGGCCCATCAATCGGGCAGCGGTAAAGATGTCTAGCTTTGCCCCGCCTACACGCCACAACCTGCCTGCATACGAATGCCTCAGGGCATAAGGAACGTAAGGGAAGCCAATCTTTTTGCGGTGGTAGTAAAGCCACTGCGCCGTTGAATCAGCAGCTTTTGAAACCTTGACTCTGCGGCGTTCTGAACGCAGGTCAAACAGGTCAACCCAGTCACGTTCAAGCGGCACGACTGTTCTATACCCCGTCTTTGTTTCGTCTGGCACCGCCAAACGATTTTTTAGGTCGATGAACCTGCACTCATCCAGTTCATGATCCCTCAATCCATAAGTTGCCATCATCCCGATAGCCCAAGCAAATTCAGGATCAACGACCTGAGCCTTGGCAACCCATTCAATGATTTCGTGGTCTTCCGGCACGTCGGTCAACTTGCTTTTGCTGTATCGCGGCAACGGCAGATCAGGGAAGGGAACAGAGATCAAGCTGCAAAGATCTTTGACGAGGTAGAACGCCTCTTTGTAAGAGCACTGGTCAACACGCCAGCGGGTGACAAAACGCTCCACCTCTCGGCTGGTTACGACCTTGTTCATGTCGGCCTGCCGCAGGCGGCCCATGTAATTCGACTCCCAAGTGCTTTCACCCGTACGACCAAGGATCACCCGCTTTTTGTAGAGGGCTTGAATCGCTTGCTTCCAGGTGGTGCCGTTGTTTTTGGTCTCAACCCAATCGGCCCATTCAAAGGTGTCGGTATCAATGGCACGTTGCAACCGCGCTCGATTCTTTTCGGCCACGCGTCGGTTGACGGCGGTGTCAGGCAAACCCATAGGAATGCGCGTCTGAGTCCAGCACCCATCACCGCTTTTTTTTGGCAGCCTTGCAAGCAAGTAAAGGCGACCCTTTTGGGAGTTAACGGACGCCTTACCCATCTATCGAGTTACGAAACTTGGTTTCTAAGACTATGGGTAAAATGGGAAATCGGTGCATTTTTGTCCCAATTCCTGCGGATTCCTGCGGATTCCTGCGGACCGTCGGGATTGGCTAACCCCCCTCCCTGACTGCCTTGGCCCTGTCCAGCACTGCAAGGTACAACTCCTCATCAATTTCCCGGATGTCGTACTCATGCCCCAGTCACTGACTACGTTCTCAAGCCCGTTGCATTTTTTTCCCATTTTTTGATGTTCACCTCTATCGAAACGGTCAGTTGCCCTGTCTGTGGCGACAAAACATTTGTTAGATGCACAGACCGCAAGCGGTACGACCACGTTCGCCGATATCGACGCTGCAAAGGCTGCGGTTATAGCTTTATCACTGCGCAGACAGATGGGTCAGAGCAAATCACTGACCCGATGAAATACGCCTGCTTAGGCGCCCAATCCAGCCAACCAAAACTCGCTGGAGCAATCAATTGAATTGCCCAAAATGTGGAGCTGCTGCCACACGCGTGACACACACTGTTCGGTCCTTCAGGGACCATGTCAGGCGCTATCGCAAATGCCAAACCTGTGCGCACACCTTCCAAACCCGCCAAGGCTTTGAAGAAGTCGCAGAGCCATTGCCCAGTTACAGCAAGGAGTTTGCCCCTATGGGGAAAATCACGCCCGAAGACGTTCGAGCAATGAGAGCCGCCCACGCCAACGGTGCAACGTCTTTTGAATGCTCGCTTCTATGCAGTTGCGACATAACAGTCAACGCAGCTTACAAAGTGATCTCAGGCAGAACTTGGGCCTGGGTCAAATGAAGCGCATTCAGTTCTACAAGCCCGGCTCAGTCTTCATTGAGTACCAAACCCGCACGGAAGGTCCATCGCCCGTCTGGGTCTGCTGGAAGTCAGGCAGAAGCCAAGGCTTCACCGACACCAAAGCCTTGCTCAAGTTCGCAGGGTGGCCCAAGAGCACCCCAACAGGGCTGGCCTTGCGAGAATGGCTAGAAGCTTTGCCGCCAGACGTTCGCGCTACGAAGGCGAAACAAGACACTGTCAAACTAAAAGACACCTCTTGGGGGCCAGAAGCCCATGAGGAAGAACCTAACGACAACACCAGGACAATCACATGAGCAAAATCTCCTTTCCTGATTTCTGGAAGTATTACAAGGCCACTCCAAACCAAATGGAAGCCATTGTTCTTTTAGAAAGCCAACTTCCCATTTCGCTTTTGTCGGAAGACGCGGCATGGGTAAAAAAATATCGAGAACCTGAACCGGTTCTTGATTGTAGTTTTGTTGTGCCTAAAGCTGCCCTCGACATAATCGCTGAATTTGAGGGCTTTGTCCCAACGGTGTACGACGACGGCGTAGGGGTCGCAACTATTGGTTACGGTTCAACGTTTTATCTAAATGGGCGAGAAGTTGCATGGGGTGACCCACCAATAACAAAGACAGAAGCACGAGACATGATGGAAAATGTTTGTGAAAAATACTTTTGGGATGTTATCTGTTGCGAGCTGCCGTACTGGGAAGACATGAACGACAACCAACGCAGTGCCCTTTGCAGTTTTGCCTACAACCTCGGGGCGTATTTCTACGGGTCGCCAGGGTTTAAAACGATCAGTGGTTGCCTCAGAGAGAAACGCTGGGGTGATGTCCCTGCTGCATTGATGCTTTATGTCAATCCAGGCAGTGCAGTTGAAGCAGGCTTAACTCGACGGCGTAAAGCAGAAGGAGAGCTCTGGATCGCATAAAATTTAATTCAGTCTTTGTTCTTTGTTTTATTTTTTGCAAATCTGTAGGTAAATCCAATCTCGTCTAGCCCTTCGACCTCAGATTTTTTTGAATAATACTGCGGTGCATCTATAACAGGCTCTGAAGGTGCCACAGGCGCGATGGCATCATCAACAGCTTTCCGCGTCTTAAAAGTAATATACCGTTGTTCGAGGCCCCACAGATAGCCTGACAAAATAAAAGCCAACCACTTAGGGAAGGCTTTATAGAGTTTGTCAGAAAATGCCTGCCACTCGTTAAAAGTGAAATCAGGCTTCTTCATCGATTTCGAAAGGATCAACAATGGGTGTAGGAGGTTCACCGGGATTTGCTTTGTACGGCGTCAATGAGTCTTGGCGCTCTTTACGCGCTGCCAACTCGGCGTTGAACTCCTCTGTGGAATTAGGGAGTTGATCTTCTAACCAGCTAACCGCAAGTTCTTCTGTGACTGAAGTCAACGGCGCTGTCCCATAGGGTTGATCAAGTATGTGCTTGCCACCAAGAGAACCATCCAAATTGGCATAGTTCCAATTAAGGCTTACAACATTGTTGTCGAGATCGACAATCATTTCCGAGACTGAATAAGACATGATGAGAAAAAATAAAAGGGTTTGAGGGATGGCAAAAAATGCCAGGAGATTTGTTTTTTAAGAGCTAACAGCTTTTAAAGCATCAACCTCCGCTTTGAGTTCAGCAACAGCACCAAGCAATTTCATGACAAGAATGTCGTGATTGATAGCTTTGTAGCTGTCGTCCAGTTGTTCGTAAGTAGCCGGTGTCACTTGTTCTTCAGTAACAAGAACTTCTTCAGTCGTTTCCTCTTCAATTACTTCGCCCTCGTCGTCTAGTACAGCCGGAACAGTTTTGGTTTCATAAACAGCAGGTACGACAACTTCAGGCGTAAGTTCTTTGCCTTGCTTGATGCGAGGTACTGTATAAGTCAGTTCAGGACAAACCTTTTCGGCTTCCTGTGCAACTAAACCAAGGAAACGTCTTGCGCGTAATTCCTCGTTAAGAGGTGCATCATCTTTCCAGTCCCAATTTTTTAGTTGAGAACCAAGAGCAACGGTATCGGCAAGTTGTGGCTTTGCATCAGTGATATTTTCTTTAAAACGAACATCAGAGACGTTAGATGCTGTGACGCTGCCAACAAATACAGCATTGCCATTAGCATAAATGGATGCGACAAGACTATTTGTGGAGCCAGAAGCATCCCAGCCTCTGAAGATAGTGTTAGAAGCTGACGGAGAATAAGCAGCGACTTCTCCATTATAGAAATAGTTACCACCGCCGCCGCCTGGAGCCAGTGACCCGGAAGTTACGCTGCCGTCACATAGAATCGATCCGTCTGATTTGATAGAAGCTTTTACTGTCCCATTTAATGCGGCGTGGAAGCAACCATCGCCCGATACAGTACGGTCAACCTTGCAAACACCCGCAAATGTAGCGGATCCAGTACCCGTTATGGAAGCCGTGACGGCGCTAGTATTATCTTGAACTTCAAACGCATGATAAGTATTATATAAAGAATCAGTTTTCCTGCAAATAATATTTGCTGTGGACGATGCATTGAATTTGGTTAGTGAATTTCCGTTTATAGATGTCGATTGTGGGAATACTCCAAATGTGGTGGATCCGTCCGCTGAAATAATTACCGTTTTAGCAGCAGAATTATTGTATAAAGTATAAGCATCTCCTCCATTTCTGTTTTGTACTAATTCACCCCAGCTTCTAAGTTGAAACCCGTTCTTTCCAGCAGTTCCACTTTGATAATCTCCAACAGTTACGTTACCCGCCGCAGTGATTGAGCCGTCCGCTGTAATCTGACTCGTAGGAGAGGTAATACCCTTTTGCCAACCTTTCCATAATAAGTTGGTTGCACCATCTCTACATACATCAATACTGCCGGGGAAGTTCCTGTCGGGACCGCCATTGAGTAATACTCCTTCGGAAGTTCCAAGATATGCATCGCCAAGAGACCGAATACCGCCAGCCGCAGTTATTGATCCGTCCGCACCAATAACAGAGGTTCTATTGCCACCAGTGGTGAAGCCGTTCCAAACATCAGAACCATCAGCCGCTGAAGCTGTAATCCGTCCATTTGTCTGGACAATTACACCATCATCATTGCCACTGAAAGATGATTCGCCTACTTGCAGGTCACCCGCCGCAGTTATTGATCCCGCTGCACTCAGCGTAATATTGGGCGATGAAGGAAGAGTCCCTCCAATCTTTACGTCACCAGCCGCATTTAATGATCCATCACTGGCAATACTGGCTACAGGATTTGCATTACCATGTTTTCTGCAAACAATAAAATCACTGGCTTCGGAGCTGCTTTTAAAGTAACTTATGTAACCTTCTTTGCCAATATAAATACCTGACGCATTTGTTGACGCCGAACCATTATTTTCTCCAACAATCGTATCCGCAGCGAACTTACCACTGCCGTCGTCTCCTATAAAAAAAGTGGCGGTGCCATCTGACTTCCTGCCGATGTAAGTATAACCGGAGCCTGTTTGAGTTACATCTACCTGTTCAGCTCTAACGCCGTCCGCAGTGATTTCGCCGGTTCCTGCATCAAGCGTAATTTTGTCAGTGCCGAGGGTTAAGTCCCCAGCCATGTTTTGCGATGCTGTCTCGCTCTTTTTGACAGCATCTGCATCAGTAACGCTGCCCGCACCAGCCAGCTTCACAATATCGCCGTTGCTGTCCTTGATATAAGCAGCGGGTGAATTCTGATGAATGTTGAGAGCTACCTCACCCTCAAGCAAATCAGAAGCAACCGGAGCCTTTCCATCAACTGAAGAGTGCTTTAAGCGAACATTGACAGCCATGAGTAAACCCTTCGGTCAGTAAAGAACTGGCGCGTACCGCGCTACGCATATTTTAGTAGATGTGATTTAGCCTAATAAAAACCGCCGTCAAGCTCACCATTTAAAAGGGCGGCGTCAACATTGCCCGATAGCAAATTGCCAGGGATGGACGAATCAGAGTTAAATACCTCAACCCACTGGGTGCCGTCATACATCTGCGGTGAATTCGCAGTTGCGTTCCAGATCAATCGACCTTGCTGCACTACTGGCAAGAGGTCGCGAGCTGACTCTGTATGGGTCTGGGCCTGGACAAGTTGTGCGCGGGTGCGAGTCATTAGAAAGAACCTCCGTCAAGTTCGGTAGATGGAGCCCAAGCCCCAAGAGAATTGCTCCATTGCAAATATTCATTTGCAGCGGTGCCCGGCGGCAAGCTCGCACCGCCTCCACCGGCTGACGTTTGAATGGCTTGCGATAACAAGAAATAACCTGATCCCGTAGATGGTGCGCTACTAAAGGTTAGAGTTGATGTTCCTGATGCAATGTCATAATCAACGCCCGGTTCTTGTGTAACGCCCGACAAAACCAATGTTGTTGCATTAACTGAATCAACGGTTGTTGAAAGCGTGAAAGATGTCCTACTACCATCGAACGCTTCGCTGATTGTGATTCGAGACGTAAGCGTTGATTGGTTTGACCAATTGTTGGTTGTGCTGTTATAGAACAGAGCGTCACCAACAACGGGATTGTTGATGTCAACATCTAAAAGGTCGTTTAGCCGTATTAATGCGGAACCGCCACCACCAGAAATTGTGTCAATTCGGACCCAACCATTAGCTTGATCAATACAAAGGCACCAATCACCTTCATCAAAGGCGGTGGCAGGGACAACGCTAATATTTGAACCTGCTGTATCTACAACAAAATAAGCGCCACCAATTGCATCAGTCGCAACCGGCGGGGCTGCACCGACTGCAAAACCAGCAGTTCGGCCACTATCGTTTAGCGTTGTAATTAGCCCCGTTGTTGCATCTACAGTTCCGCAAAATCTAAGGTTTTCTTGTGCAAGCCGACCAAATCCAATCGGGAAAAACGAGTTCCCGTTCCACATTCTTAGTTGGCCCGTTGACTCTTGAAGCCACAGAATGCCCGTATGAAGTTCTGTAGAAATCTCAGGGCTTGCCTCTTGGATATAAGCAATAGAATAATTGGCTAACTTTTCTTTTGTGATCGATTTATCAGTCAGCAATGATGTTGGGAATTGCCCCGTATTAATTTTGCTGGCATCTAATGGGGGAACCTGTGACGCGATAAGTTGAGCACTGCCCCCAGTGATCAGGCCATAACTGTCAACATTGACTGATGCCAGGTTGCTTGCAGCACCAAACGCCGTCGATTTATGAGTAAGTTCGCCTGCGGCATTAATAATTAACGGGCTGTCCGCAGTGGTCGGAATGCTTACCCCTCCAAGCTGGGTGGTGCTGGCAGCAGGAAGGTCCGTACCTAGCAGCGGAACCGAGCCTGTTATGTGGCCATGTTCGTCATAACTGATCCCACTGCGGGTGGCGGCACTAACCAATGTGACGTGGTCGATTGCACCGAGTGCGCTGACCGTTAAACCGCTGCCAGCGGGAACGCTAATCCCACCAATATCGGAGGCAGTAGCAGGCGGCAGGTCAGGGCCAACCAAAGGGACCGAACCAGTGATTAAACCCTGTTCGTTGTAGCTGATGCCGCTTGTTGTAGCTGCAGTAACTGCGTTTGTGATGCCGACATTAAGGCCGCTGTTATCTAAACCTCGCGTAAAAGTGTCTACACTAAATTTATCAGCGGTAACAGTAGCGGCAAGAATTTGCCCACCACTAACAGAAATAATTTTGTCAGAAGTGACGGCATTATTAATAATTTTAGAAGTATCAATACAATTAGCAGATAGCTTGTCAACTGTAACGCTAAGGTTAGTCAGCAAACTTGTCCCGATTGATGAATCCGCCAGGATGACGTCACCTTGCAAGTCAGCCTGCAACTCTTCTGGCGTGATGGTGCCGCCTGTAATTACAGACCCTGGCAAATCATCTGCGTTAAGCGATAATTTATCAACTGTTACGGACGACGCAGCCAAATTGGCGTTACTAATTGCACCGTCTTGAATGACCCGGTTATCGACTGAGTTTGTTCCTAAGGCGCCATTATCTACCGCCCCAACTTGTAGGGCTGCTGTGTCAACACTTGCATCGGCCAGTTCAGATGCACCAATAGCGTTCGGGGCGATAACCCTAGAGGTAAGCGTATTCCCGAATAACTTTTCATCAGCAATAGACGCGTCTGCTATATCATCGCCACTAATGCTGTCGCTGTCTAACTGGCTCCAATTCAGCTTATTTGGATTGATGGAGTCGTCTGGCAAATTGTCCAGCACACCAATGACCAGATCACCAGCCTTGACTTTTTTGGTTTCTGTCGCCGACAGATCGGCAATAGCCAAGACATCATCATCTTGTATCTGAGAAGCCACCAACGGCGGCAAATTACTGATCTCAGTGTCTGGCATGTGCCGCCTTTAGTCAACCAATATTTAGATTCTAGTCGGCCACAATTATCCGACTTACACCATCTTCCTGCAAGATCAAACTGATGCCATCCTCTTGGAGAAGGTACGCAGGGGGGACACCGGTCAAAAGTTTGAATTGGTCAGTGGTCACAAATTCGATAGTTGAAGTGATCGCTTGGTCTACATCAACTGAAATTGATACGCTAGTAATAACGCAGCGTGCCTCATGCCACACTGAATTGGTGCCGGGGTTGCGGTCTTTATAGACAAAAAAGCGACCAATAAAATCAGCGCCTTGAGTTATACGAACGCACAACCGCGCAAGATACGCAGAAAACTCAACGCCAGTAGCTTGATTTTCTGGATCACAAAGCTGATATTGCCACTCCCAAAAACAATTAATAGTCCCCTGCCCTGAGATAAGACCAGCTTCATATTGCTGAACAAATTGACTACCTAAAATGTCTGTACGAACAGTTTCGCGTTCAGTTGTGAAATCGTATGAGGTAATTTTGGCCAATGGCGTAAAATTATCTGAGCGCGTTGTAATAGTGATGTTTTGGCGAGAAGGCCAATCAACAAGCGCAACAGCGTTTTGCATTTCGCCAGCGATTGCCTTTTGAAATGTATTAAATAGGCGCAAGCCACCTAAAGCATCAACAAAAATAAAACCGCGCCAATCTGGGTAACCATGACCATCAATTAAATGAAGCTCTGAACCGTCAACAGTTGCAATATCAACTTGATCACCGCTAATAAAAACGCCTAGTACATCCTCCTCAGGGCTAAACCGTCGTTTTGCTGTTGATACATCACCAGACAGCAAGGTAAGCCTGACCGGCTCACCAGACGTGCGCTCGATTTCAATCCCGCCAGAGTCGCCAAGGTAAACGGTCATAAATCAGAAGGTCCACTCATAAGGAGCGCCATGCACATCAAAACTAATATCAGCCGAGACGATTTCGCCTACGCTGCAGGTCATCGCAAAACTGGTGATAAAAGCATAAACACCAATCTCGCCCCCATCTTGAATGCTTAATTCAATTCGGCAAAGCTCAGGCGGAGTGTTGACGCCATAATTTTGAGTGTCATATTGCTTACTACCAGGCTTTATCAAATAACCGCCAACCTGTGCAACGTTGCTTGTTGCTTCCGAGTAATACAGCAAAGAGGCTTGACCGCTAGCGGAACGTACCCCGGCAATAATCGTTTTATCAGTGTCCTGCAAGCTTGTTGTATCTAGCGTTTGCTGCTGGGTTGTATAACTCCAGTTTTTGAGCCGCCCAACCGTGGTTTCAGCGCCCAAAGTCCCAGCCGCTGTAATAATTTTCATTTTGCCGTGCTGGCCTGAAAAATACATCGGACGACTACGTATCAGTTATTCCATTCTAAGACCCGTACAACACACCCACAAATTGCACTTGAACCGTTGAGACGCCTGGGTAAACGCTTGTTAGCTGAGGCGCTGCGCTATACCTCCACCGCAAAAGGTTTTTACCGTTTTGAACGACTTGTTCATCTATCAAGCTTTGGTTAAGACCTTGCAAACCAGCGTCTTTGCCAAAAACGACATAGTCATCTCCACGCACTGACTCGTAATGCTGCAAAATCTGGCCTGCCACTGCGTCATTGATGTTGGCAAAATCAAGCGTTAGCTCTGCATTCACAAAATTTTGACCGTATTGAACAAACGAAACCGCACCATTTCTAGCCTCAAACGATGTTTCAGGCAGCCTTCCGGGTTTATAAGTTCTGCCGGTAGGGCAAATATTTGTAGGGAATTTGCGCTGTGTTGATGCCATCAGTAGACCTCCTCAATAAAATCGCTGTCTGCATCCCAATCTAAAAGCAAAAGCTGGCCCTTATCGTTTAACGGGGATACTGACCCAGTCACTTCGACTAAACCGTCATCTGCATAAGACAGGCTTTCACATTTATAAACACGAGCCTCTGATTTATCGGTAACTTGGCAAAATAAGCATCCAAAAAGCTGAGATTTCGCGACCTTGTTTTGGTTTACCTTCGTTTGGGTGCTGGCGACTTCCGTAGAACCCGGTTTCCAATAAACAACATTAATCACCACACCCTCCCCGATAGGTTCGCTAGTAGTGATATTCCCTTCAAAATCAATGCTGCCGCTAGTAAACCGGTCAGTGTGAGTGCTTTTTGATGACACCCGGAAATACTGGCCAGGCTCCAGGTTCATGGCTGACTGAGGAGTGGTTTCAAATTTGATGCCATGGTCAACAAGCTGGCGAGTTTTTAGGGCATACCGCAAAAACATTCGGGCATGGTTTTCTGATGTCATAAACCCGCTGCAATCAAACTTTTCAACCGGGTCGCTGTCGCTGCCGCCTTCTGCATTAGATAACCGCATAGTCATCGTTCGCAGTTCAGGGAAGGCGTTGACTTTTTCTTTGCGGAAAATACAAACGCCTTTAAATGGTTGGCGCTCTTCTGGTGACAAGAATGAAACCTCCATCCCTCGCATATTCCCATCTGTAAAAAGTGCCTTAATCACAGGCGATTGGCTGCGCTTCATCTCATAGCTGCCACCATTGTCAAAAGGTACTGATGGGACTAACGCAAACTTTCCACCTTTAATCGTAAAATCACAAAGCATATAAGCAGCGTTTTCAAAAATAAATTGGCGAAGGTTTTGCCCTTCTGTGATTATGCCGTCCCAGTGGAAGCCATTTGCCTGGCAGAACTGGGCAGCCTCTGCCATTGCACCACGATCAACTGACGCAGCTCCGACCAGTTCACCAGCCCCATATTCAGAATCGGTCAGCAGGTGATAAGCAATCTCTGGGAAAAGGTTGGTGGCCCCTTTGTTTCCGTCAACTTCGCTCGACGGTTCAATACGAGAGAACAGGCGTTCAACAATGTGCCCATGCTGGATATAAGCCGACAGGCTGTTAAACGATGTCCATTCCTTGCTGTTCAGCAATTTAATCCCAGCTAGTGCTAGGCCAGGATATCTAGGGATTGGGCTTTCACTGCCGTCTTGCTCTGAGTTAGGGTCAAATTGTTCAATCAACTCATTGCAAAAAACTACTTTATGTTCAGGACTATTTGCGTGACTGCTGTTATCAGTGTTGTTGATATAGTAATCACAAATTGCATTAAGCGGGCTGTAGTTTGTGTTGGGTTGAGTAAAATCTTTAAAACGTTCATTGACATCTGCAGTATTGCTAACATCAGGCTCGCCAACATCTTGTCTAGGTAAACGCACCTCTGTAATCTTGACTTTATCTATAGGCGTAGCATTAATATAAGCGGTTGTATTAGCTTTGTAACCATTGCCTCCATTTTCTAATTCCCAGGTATAAGCATCTCTAGCATTTGAGTCATAGGATGTATCTGCTTCATATTTCGTGACTGTGACCGTGGCTGTGTCTCTGTCACCTTCTATAAGGCGTCTGGTTACTGGTTTATCTGGCTCAACATCACCAACAATCCCGCGTTCAAGCTTTTCGATTGACCATTCACCATCCTGGCCTTCTGTCGACATTTGACGTGCAATCTCCCAAGTGTCAGGTGTTGTGACCTCTTGCAACTTGTCAACGGACCAATATTCGTATCTTACAGGAGTTGCGCTATATCTATAAATTTTAAAAACGCTATACCATTCGCTTCTGATTTGACCATTCTCACCAGCGACACCACCGTCAACATAGTAAAAATAACCGTCTCCACCATCTAATGTCTCTGTAATAAGTATCGAACCTTTGTATTCGTAATCCCACCAAACCTGCAAGGCTCCCGTACTACCTGGGCGCAAAATTGCACCTTTATTGAGGCTGTTGCTAACGGTTCCGGTTGACGATGGACTAGGCCAGTTGATCTCGCGCTGGCTGCTCACCGGGTCAAAAACTTTGCCGCCTGTTTGATCTTGATATTTTTTGGAACCTTTTTGCCAAATAACTCCATCACCAGGGCGATAAGAATTCTTGCTAAGCCCATTATTTACGCCTAAAAAAGTACCAGAACGATAAAACGAATTAATGCCGCTTTCAGTGTTAACTCTCACGCCAGTATTTATGGACACGATCCTGTTTTTAGCATCACGAGAATTTACATTAAACAATTCATCATGTATCAAAATAGTTTCTGTCCCGCCTTCTATTACGCCCCCCGTTCTCTCATATCGTCTTAGTCCTGTGCTATTTTCAAACCAGCCTGATGCGCCGCTAACGGTGCTTACTACAAGTTCACTATTCCAATAATAGTTATACAGACCGTTTTCGTAAACAACCCCATATTTACGGGTTAAGTTGCTGTCATCATCAAACATGTCATACTCAGTATTGGACTCCCCCCAACCCGCAGGAATCATATCTTTTTTCTGTTCATTCGTTCTATATTGAATGTCGCGACCACCGCCGCCAGCAACGTTCACGAATTCCTTAGGAATATCTTGTCCTTTAATTTCGCCATTCCACCAAAATGTATAAAGACCGCTGACGAAATTTTGTTTAACTAGCGCTTTTGTTCCTGCCTGTTTATTCCAATCTGTTCCTAAAGATTTTTTAGCAGATTTAGTTTGTGGGATAGGATTGCCGTCGCTATAACTTCCCAACTTTATGACTGGGCCTGTGTCGTTCGGCTCATCGGTATTTTGGCTAGTATAATTAAAAATCCATTCTGGATTGGTTACATCTTGTAGAGTCAAATTATCTTGAATGCCGGTGTAAAAAATCTGATACCCTTCGGTGCTTGTTGTTTGGCTACGTGATGCACTGGCACGAGTTAAAGCTCGGCCGTCTAATAAGTGAACATCAATTCCTTTTGAGCGGACATCGTTATAAAATTCGGAGCCTGGAACGGGCACAATTTCAAATTCATGTTGACCTTCATCGTGCTTAATAAATAATGTATTGAAAACATATTCAGGACTTACACCTCGAACAGCAAAAACACGCCCGCCGTTGATGTCTTTCCAGTTTGCGGCGTTAGCTTTTCGAGCGTATATTTTAAAAAATGCGTACCTCTTTGTGTACTTGGTAACGGTGCCAAGGTTAATTCCTGAGTTTTTCTTTTGATACCTTTTAATTGTGCTGTTGTCAGGGTGCGCATTGAAATTCGCCATGTTCTGACACTGGCGCCAAATTTCAGACCTGATGCCAATTTCTGTGGCATTGCAAGCACGGCTGTTGCTCAATGAAGCTACCGCTAAAGCTTGAACGCAACCACGAGCCCATGGGCCTGCCGCTTGTTCGTTTGTGTCTGCATCTGTTGTCTCTTCAAAAGGAACAAATTGTTTATTTAGAGCGTTTCGCTTGCCGGGGACTACGGGCGGCGCACTGTCGCTGCCAGGTTCCTTAGGTGTTAATTGAAAGATGTATTCCAGAGCGGCTTCATCTTCTGGGGCAAATTGCTTATCAGGTCGTTGCTTGCAAATAGCGCGACAGCCGCCGAGCATGTACTCTTGTCCCTCTTGAATATACTCGTCAATTGTTATTCTCGTTTCGTCTTGTACTTGCAACACATCAGCCGCGCCCCAGGGTGAGAACTTATCTGTAGGCATCCGGTCTGCTGACAAGTAATAAATAGCCACTCCATCCTCTGCTTGAACGATTCCACCTTCTCTTGCAAAATAACGCATTACTTTGTCTCGCTTTTTCTCTTGATCTTTGACTTGATCTTTCATATCGTCATCTTTATCTCTTGGGACTAGCACTAATTCATACGGCACTAAATACCTAAACCCATTTGGCATTGGATTAAACAAGCCGAAGCTAGATTTAGATGTTGGCGTCCTAGTGCCTGAAAAGTGCTTGCCAAATGCGCTTTCTGGCGACCAATAAATGCTGAAAGCATCGTTGCCATCAGACTTGACAATCATTTTGCTTTCATCGTATTGATCACCGTCATCAACCGATAAGCCGTCTTTTAGCCGGTTGTCTCCTCTCCCCCCAATGTTGCCAAACAATTGTTGTTTAAATGAGGAAAAATCCCTTAGCATTAAATCTCCAATAGCGTAACCTTTATAATCAGGCAATTCGCGCAACTTGCCAGCGCCTAACATCATCACGGCTAACAGCGTTTGAGTTGTTCCTGATGTAATCATCTGAGAAAACAACAACTGCGTATCAATGCGAATGCCCCCAGCACTATTTGACCGGTCGGCAAAAATTAACGGGATAGTTTCCCCAAGATTTGCGAGAGACTGGACGCTGTCAAAGTTTGCGCTCTTGGTATATCGGCTGCGGCCTTGTGAACCCTCAATGTCTAAAGGTGATAAACCTTTTTTTGGTTGCTTTGGCTTTGGTGCCATCAAGGCACTGATTGCAGTTAACGCAATGCCAACAACAATCTGAACAACCGCGACGGTGAGGGGATCATTTCTTACATCTGGAAGATGCGCATATTCTTCAGGGCGCTCTTTAATAAAGTCGTGAGCATTGGCTACAAAATCCCAATATTCTTCAGTCGTTATACCTAACTGTTCGCACAGGTCTACCTCAAACGGGAGGAGTACAGCCCGACGACCTGAAGGGCGTCGATGGGACTCCAGATTGCCTCCGACCCGCTGAAGTGAATCCATCCATCCTCAAAGTATGACGCCATGCCAAGCCCTAAAGGGGAATGACATAAGGCAACTGTTGACATTGTAGGTGCCTCTATTTCTTGTCCCCAACGTTTAAGTTCCTCCTCAAAGATGGAAGTATCACCTCTTTTTATTCGCCGATACCAATCACGCGTTGGCTCTGGTGTTGCCACACCCTGGAATGCTAAAACGGCTTTTGACAAGGATAAACAATCCGCCGCACCATGTTTTTCTGGTATCGCACCAAGACGGTAAGGCAGACCAATTAATTCGTATGGGTGCATCATCCTGCGTTAATGCTTGCAGTGACTGGTAAACGCCCAACGAGCGTTTTTGTTAAAACACGGGTTGGTGCATTAGCCCCTACAGCATCAATGCTGCTACTAAGAATCACCTCAAGCGTTTCATAGTCATACGTCATCGTGGCGGCTAGCCATTCTTCAGTTGATAACGTGCGAGTTGCTGGGTCGTAGCCTGACTCGATCACAACAGAATGCACGCGGACGTGTTTTCGCTTCATTACTGCTTGCCTTGCAGCATCTTGACTAATTGCGTTAACAGACAAAACTAACGCCGCTTCCAAATTGTCGCCTGTCCTATTTTTTGCTGCGCCTTGATAGAGAAAACTTAGATACTTGTATCCAGGAGTCGCGTTGTATGGAATCGTTTCACCCGGAGCATAATTCTGATAACGATCAGATATTTCCTCAGTCCCGTCACTCTTAATCCGGTAAATCTCAATAAAATTGCAAAGCTTGACGTAAGCCATGGTTTACATCCCCAGTTTTGAACGTTGTGAGCGAGAGTTTTTGAGCGTGTTCATTGCACGCGCCTGGCCTTGCTTGGCACCAGCGGCGACAAGATTAGAAGCTTCAGATCGTGGGATGTAATCGTCACCATTGAAGTTTAAGGTTGGCCCGCTGTAAGTAACGTTGGCCGCCATCGGTGCCATCGCTGCAGCCGATGATGCGTTACCGGCGCTGTAATTGGCCATTGCAGCTTTTGTGTTTTCGTTGTTTGTGATCTGACCGGTTGCACCTGGCGTAAAGATCTCAGGCCCGGATTCGCCGACCAGATAAGAGGTGCCTTCCGTCACAGGGCCGCCAGCGGCCCTGCCAAACAACGCCCCAAGTAGACCAGTTCCAGCACCTCCTGCACCCCCGCCAAAACTGCCAATACCGGCTTTAATTAGCTGTTGCCCGATGTCTTTAAGTACCCCCGAAAGAATCTTTTTGAGTGATTCATCAAGGTCTTCCGCTCCAGTCACTAGGCCTTCAATGGCAGTACCTAAAGCATTGACAAGACCGTTTTCAATCGTGTTGCCGATACTGTCGGCCAACTGCTGCATTTCATCCATAGCCGTCAGCTGATTTTCAAGTTCTTGGTTGCCCCGAATCAACTCTTCAACTCGGGCCGCATCTTTCGCGCCTAGCCCTTCAGTGGCCTCTCGAATTTGCTGCCTAATCGTTGCTTCTTCCCTGCCATAGGTAAGGGCATCTTTCAAGAATTGTTCTTGTTCTAATAACGGCTTCGTAGCGTCCTCAAGAGCTTTTGCTTCTTTTTCAGCTAAAGCCAACCGCTCATTTTGAATTTCTAGGCCTTGCGCTTGCAGCAACAAATTTGTTTCTTCATCCGACAAAGACTTGGCGGCTAGCTCACCATACTTTTCAGCAATCTCAAAAATCTTGTTTTTACTTTCGATTTGTGCTTTTTCAAATTCAGAGTTGGCGTTCAGGATTTCGCCCTCACGCTGCGCAGCAGTAATTAGCTTTTCTGCACTTAGTACCCGTTCAGCGGTTTGCTGTGCAAGGCGTTCGGCGTCTTTGGCTGCCTGGTCTGCACCGCCACCGCCACTGGCGCCACCCGTTGGCGTTGGCAATGCTGCTGCATTTGCCGCCTTGGGCTTTTCTGGAACAGTGATCTCAACGGATGACTTGGCTGCCTTGATATCAGAGATAACTTTGTCAAGAACGCCTTGAATGCTCCCGCCAACGCCGCCGAGCGCGTCTTTCATCCATTGGGGCAGCCCAGCCCAAAAACCATCAATTAACTGTTTTACAAACGTGAACGCTTGAGAGAAGGCCCCAACAATTGGCTGGATTACGCCTTGGACCCCACTGCCAATGCTTCCCCACAGGTTGGAGAACCAACCCTGAATTCGGTTAACTACCGCCGCGATGTACTGACCTATTACTTTGCCGACCGCAACGACTGTGTTTGAGAAATCATTGACAGCAGCTAACGCATCAAACCAAAGCGCAGTCAGGCTTTGAAGTACCGCTTCACCGTCTTTGACGCCAGTCCAGGCACTAGCAACCGCCATCACCGCTTCAATCACCGCACGAATTGGCGAAAGAATTAAAGTCAATGCCGCGCCTAAAGCTTCAACTGTTGCCGCAGCCATTAACAAAGTGGCTCGAATAATTTGGCCTAGTTCTGTCTGATCTGAAAAGGCATTGTCTAGCGCAACCGTCACCCGCTTCCAAGCACCCTCAATTGTGCCCGCTGCAGTTGCTGCCGCCGATGCTGCTACACCATTTGAGTTTTCTTGGTTGTTAATTAGCTGCTCATATTTTTCTAAGTTCTCAATGACTGGGATCAAGGCAGGGCCAGCTTCAGTGCCTAGCGC
>Ga0181399_1000230_pt1 | contig 20956 bp, 23 predicted proteins | sample 22SPOviralmetaG_FD_130128 | JGI IMG/M metagenome (GOLD analysis project Ga0181399, IMG submission 130128) | Marine viral communities from the oligotrophic San Pedro Time Series (SPOT) site, San Pedro Channel, CA, USA - 22 SPOT_SRF_2011-05-21 | ecosystem: Environmental > Aquatic > Marine > Strait...
AAATGGTTGATAGAGTAACAATTGATATGCCAACGTTAAGAAATATTGCAAGGCAGAGAATTAGGTCAGAGCGTATTGAAAAGCTTTTAGCATTAGATGTTGAGTTTCAAAGAGCTTTAGAGAGCGCAGATACTACAGCGCAAACGGCTATTGCCACAAAAAAACAAGCCCTACGTGATGCACCGACGGCTGCTGATATCGAAGATATTAATACAATCGAAGATGCAATTTATTATGTACCTGCATCATTTGAAGAATAGATATTATATAAATAATACTATTACTGGGTAGAAAACAATGGCAATATATTCGAATTTAAATATCGACCAAGGTACATCGTTTAACGTTCAGGTAACGTTAGAAGGCGGTGACGGCGGTTCATTCGATCTGACTGGATACAATGTGTCTGCACAAATTAGAAGAACATATGCTTCACTAACTTCAGTGAGCTTTGTTGCTTCTATTGAAAGTGCTACTTCGGGAATAATTTCTTTGTCTTTGAGTAGTACTACTACTAATGCTATGAAAGCTGGTAGGTACGTATACGACGTTGAGGTTGTATCACCTGGAGGTACAGTAAGTAGAGTATTAGAAGGTCAAGTTGAAATCTTTGCTGGAGTGACTAGATAGCATGGCAAACATTAAAGCAAAAATTAGCACTAATACCAATAGGGTTATTGCTAAAACCGTATCAGTTGCATCTGGTACAATTAATTTAGGAGATCTCGGCGATATAGATGCGAGTGCAAAATCTGATGGCGCAATGATTATCTATAATTCAACGACAGGTAAATACGAAGTAAAAACAGAAATTCAGAATCAGAATCTGAACATAATTGGAGGCACATATTAAATGGCTAACCTAACAAGAATTAAAATTTTAACGACTGGGGTTACTACCACCGCCCCATCTAACTTGAAGACAGGTGAGCTAGCATATTCATATGTTGCCGGAACTCAAGCTAATAACGGTGATAGACTTTACATTGGAACAGGTACAGAAACAGAAGGTGTTGCCGCATCGGTTGATTTAATCGGTGGTAAATATTTTGTTGAATTACTGGATCACGTACATGGTACAGCAACTGCAGGTTCTGCGGTTATCTTGGATTCAAACAAGCATCTAACAGATATTGCAATTGGTAGCTTACAGCTTGGTTCTTCTGGTGGTAGCGGACAAGCGGTAACAAGCATTTCCACTTCAACATCTTTGGCTGGCGCTTCTGATTCTCAATTAGTTACAGCACTTGCCGCTAAGACATATATCGATGGACAACTTACTGCACAAGATTTAGATATTGCAGGCGACAGCGGCTCTGGCTCGGTAGACCTTGACTCACAATCTATTACTATATCAGGTGATACTGGTATTACTACTTCAGCATCAGGACAAACAATTACAGTTGACCTTGATGATACTGCAGTAACTCCTGGTTCATACGGTTCAGCGACTGCAATTCCCACATTCACTGTAGACCAACAAGGTCGTTTGACTGCGGCTGGAAGCGTAGCAATTTCATCTAACTTTACAATTTCAGATGGTAGTACCACTGACGTATTTAATAACGGCGAAACATTAGTATTTGCCGGCACCGCAAATGAAATTACTACTGCGGTAACTAACAATACAGTCACAATCGGATTGCCTGATGATGTTGAGATTGCGGGTACACTAGATGTTACTGGTAACGTTGAGATTGATGGTAACCTTACTGTTAACGGTACTCAAACAATACTCAACTCAACTGTTGTAGCCGTTGATGACCCAATCTTTATGGTTGGTGGTGACACAGCCCCATCATCTGATGACAACCTAGACCGTGGTATTGAATTCAGATGGTTTGGTAGTGATGCTAACATCGGCTTCTTTGGTTTCGACGATTCTACTGGCAAGTTTACATTTATTCCAGATGCAACAGATACTAATGGCGTTATCTCTGGTACTCCAGGTGACGTTTCATTTGGTGAAGGTGAATTTACTGGTGTTACTGCGGGTAATATTAAAGTTGGAGTCACTGGTGATAATGAGATTGATACATCTACCGGTAATCTAACAATTGATTCTGCTGGTGGTACTACAACAATCGATGACAATTTAAGCGTCACTGGTACACTGTCATTAAGCACGGATCTTGCTGTTGCAGATGGTGGTACTGGAATGTCCTCATTCACAAGTAACGGTGTATTTGTTGCAAACAGCGGTGGTACAGCGCTTGCGTTTATTACTGGTACCGAGGGTGACTTGTTACAATTTAACTCATCTGGTGCGCCTGTCGCATCTGCCACTATTGACGGTGGTACTTACTAAGTACGATTAACACTCCTTGCATTGGTATACATATATCGATGCAAGGAAGAAATTTATAATATATTATTACTCTATATAGAGTTTGAACATAGGAGAAGCCAAAATTGGCCACACAATTAGTTAAACTAAGACGTTCTGCAACGCAAGGCGCAGTTCCCACTACCGGCCAATTAGAGCTTGGTGAGTTAGCACTTAATACATACGACGGTACCGTCTACATGAAGAAAAGTGTAGGTGGAACTGAAAGTATTGTTCAGGTTGGTCTTGATCTTACAACAAATTCTACAACTACTACTAGCACATCCGAGGTTGTGATTGCTAGCTTTTCCACATCAGTATTTCGTACTAATAAGCATGTAATCCAAGTTACTGATACTGTATCAAACGAATATCACTCAGTTGAGATGCTAGTCGTCCATGACGGAAGTGATGCATATAGAACTGAATATGGTGAACTTCACACCGGTACTTCTGCCCTTGCTACATTCGATGTAGATATTAGTGGCGGTAACGTAAGGCTTCTGGCCACACCAGCAAGTACTAACTCAACTACATTCAAAGTAGTTACTCAAAACACTAAAATTTAATTAAAATAAAGATGTACATTTCCTACTTTTTGTGGTATAATATATAATATATTAACTATAGGAATTAGAATTATGTACGTACCTTCTTGGCAAGCATGGTTTGGTCATATACCAAGCGATGAGATTGATAGCATTGTTAAAATGTGTGATGAGTTTCCCCTTATAGATGCACAAATGGGCAATGATGTTGAAAACATTAATAGAGAATGGAGACGTTCAAAAACTGCATTCATCCCACCTTATACTGAATCCACTCATCTCCTTACTGCAGGAATTGCTTCTAAAGCACACGAAGCCAATCGTAACGCGTGGGGATTTAACTTAGGTCAACATGTTTACGATATACAATACACCAAATATTTTGGAGAAGATGAGGGATTTTACAATTGGCATATTGATACCTTCTTTGCCGACAATACTAGAGCATATGACAGAAAGTTATCTCTTATTATACAACTATCCGATTCAGATGAATACGAAGGTGGCGACTTTAAACTTGACGCGCAATGTGAGGCTCCAGATCCTATAGAACTCAGAAAAAAAGGTACGGTATTTGTGTTCCCATCATACATTAATCATATGGTAGAGCCAGTTACGTCAGGGGAAAGAAAATCAATAGTAAGTTGGATTGAAGGTCCGAGGTTTGTATAATGAAAAAATATGTAATTAATTTAAAAGATAGAGAAGACCGTTTATTTAATTTTCGAAATAAGAACTTTAAATCAATTCAACGTGATTTCGAAGTGTGTTTAGCACAAAAAGGTCAAGATGTAGAATGGTGGCAACTGAAGCAAAGTGGGATGTCTACCCAGCGTGACTGGATTGACCCGCATAAAGACCGTAAGTTGAGCAAAGGTGAAATTGGTTGTTTCTTAAGCCATACTAATGTCTGGCAACAAATTATTGATTCAGGCGAACCTGGTATGGTATTTGAAGATGATGCAGAAATAAATCATGACCTATGGGATGAGGATTACTATAAAAGTTTATTCCAAGAATATCCTACCTTAGATTTTTTGTATTTGCAACATAATGAAAATAATACTCTCTTGGCAGAGGTTGTTAACGATAAATTAGTCAAGCCATTTTACCCATATAATATGACTGCTTATATTATTACTCCATACGCGGCTAAGAAAATGTTTAATGCTGGAATCATGCATAAGATAAAGCCTATCGATGAAACTCTTCCAGAAATGATTATGAAGGAAGTGATTGAACCACTTGCTCTGAGAGAAGACCATGTATCACAGGCGAGCCGTGAAAAGTTATCATCTGATATTGAAGTAGAAGAGGGTAACGGAGAAGATATCTTCGCTGATTTTACTGCTCATGTAATTACTGTTGGTACAGACCCAAAGAGAATGACAAAGTTATTAGATAGTGCCCAACATTATGCGTATGGTAATATCGTCAATTTAGGTAAAAATGTTGATTGGCATGACCCTATGTCAGGACGCGGTGGCGGTAAAAAGTTAAAATTACTAAAAGATTATTTAAGTCGACTTGACCCATATGACATAGTGTTATTTACTGATTCTTACGACGTGTTCTTCGGAGATAATTTAGATGTTGTATTTGATAAGTACTTAGGATTTAATACAAGGGTCTTGTTCTCAGCGGAGAGAGTATGTTGGCCTAATCCATATCTTGCCGACAAGTTTCCGGAAGTGGATACTCCATACAGATATTTAAATAGTGGAACATTTATTGGAGAAGTACAAGAAATCCAAGAGATGCTTGTAAACTTTGATGAGGAGATTCATGATGATGACCAAGAGTATATGCAAGAACAGTTTTTATCTGGCGAGTTTAATTGCAAACTTGATGTAGAGTCTTATCTATTTCAATGCAATGAACCAGAAATAACTACATTAGAAAACAACCAATTATATAATCCAATTACTAATTGTTGCCCATCAATATATCATGGCAACGGCGGTGATAGCGCGGCAGAAACTTTGAATATGATATTCAATAAGCATATTCCTCAGACACCAGATTTGTTTTTACCTAAGTATGACCGAGTTCATCATTTAGAAAAAGACATGTTATTAATTGATTTTATGAACTCTTCACAATGCCAAAGACTTATTGACTTGGCGGATAACGATGGTAATTGGGCTCCGCTGCCTGATGATAAGTTTCCCGCATACGAAATTAGAATGAAAGAATTAGGGTTATGGAATGAATTAGTAAATCATTGGGAGAAAAACATATATCCGATTATTCATGACGTATGGAATCCAATTGAAATGTATGGAATGCGCGATGCATTTGTAATGCGATATTCGGTTGATACACAAAAACATTTACCTTTGCATAATGATGCTTCACTAGTTACTGGCTCAGTTAAATTAAATGACAATTATACTGGTGCCGATTTGGTATTCCCACGGCAGAGAATATCTAATGCTGATATACCAATTGGTTCATGTATTTTATTTCCTGGAATGGTAACCCACGGTCATCAGTGTACCGAACTTACCTCAGGCACAAAATATAGTTTAACTATGTGGTCTTCACGATATCCAGGTGACATTATCTAGTCATGTAGCTTCAAAATTCTTATAAATAAAGGTATAAAGTAAATTAAACCATTGATGGAGAGTGAAATCATATGGCAGATAAGAGTTTTGTTGTCAAGAACGGCTTAAAAGTCGGTAACCACAACGTAATCAACAATTCAGGAGAATGGACCGGTTCCCCATCTGGAATTAAGGGTGACACCGGACCTACTGGCCCCCAAGGCAATACTGGCCCACAAGGTTCTACAGGACCTCAAGGTACTAAAGGTGATGTAGGTCCAACCGGAGCGACAGGCCCACAAGGTTCTACAGGACCTCAAGGTACTAAAGGTGATACTGGTACAACAGGTGATACTGGAGCAACTGGAGCGACAGGTCCTACAGGTCCATCCGGATCTAACGGCGCAAAAGGTCAAACTGGCGATACTGGAGCAACTGGGCCCACCGGTGCTAAAGGTGAGGTCGGTGCTGTAGGTGCAAAAGGTGAGGTTGGTAATACTGGCCCTCAAGGTAGCACAGGTCCAACCGGCCCTCAGGGTATTCAAGGTGTAGCAGGTGATACTGGAGCGGCTGGTGCTAAAGGTGATACTGGAGCAACAGGTCCTACTGGTTCTACTGGTCCGACAGGTCCAACTGGCGCAAAAGGTGAAGTTGGAGCGACTGGCCCTCAAGGTAATACCGGACCAACGGGTCCTGGTGGTGCTAAGGGTACAACCGGTGATACTGGAGCAACTGGTCCTACTGGAGCAAAGGGTGACACTGGCTCACAAGGTATTCAAGGTATTCAAGGCGTAGCAGGTCCAACAGGACCAACCGGTGCTAAAGGTCAAACTGGCGATACTGGTGCTAAAGGTGATACCGGTTCAACAGGCCCTCAAGGTAGTACTGGTCCTACTGGTGGAACAGGTCCTACTGGACCAACGGGTTCTACTGGACCAACTGGTGCTAAGGGTTCTACTGGTAGTACAGGTCCAACTGGTGCTAAAGGTATTACTGGTAATACAGGCCTCGGATTCAACATTGCTAAAACATATTCTTCTGTTTCTGCTTTAAACGCAGACACTTCTCCAACTGGTATTGTATCTGGCGAATTCGCTATTATTGATACTGGAAACGTAGAAGATGCGGATAACTCAAAACTATATCTTTGGGATGGTTCATCATATTCATATACGAGTGACTTATCTGGTTCTCAAGGTATTCAAGGTCAAAAAGGTGCAACTGGTTCTACAGGTTCAACAGGATCAACTGGTCCTACAGGTCCATCCGGTTCAAACGGTGCTAAAGGTCAAAAAGGTGAAGTTGGAGCAACAGGTTCTACAGGCTCACAAGGTATTCAAGGCGTAAAAGGTGCAACGGGTTCAACTGGACCTACTGGTCCATCTGGATCTAATGGTGCAAAAGGTGCAACAGGTGCTCAGGGTTCAACCGGACCAACTGGCGGAACAGGTCCTACAGGTCCTGGTGGAGCCAAAGGTCAAAAAGGAGAGGTTGGTTCTACTGGTTCTACTGGCGGTGCAGGTGCAAAAGGTCAAAAGGGCGAGGTTGGTTCAACAGGCTCTCAAGGTGGCACTGGTCCTACAGGTCCAACGGGTCCTGCTGGAGCAAAAGGTGCAACGGGTTCTACCGGTCCAACTGGTGGAACAGGTCCAACAGGCTCACAAGGTCCAACTGGCGGAACAGGTCCTACAGGTCCTGGTGGAGCCAAAGGTCAAAAAGGTCAAGCAGGTTCAAATGGCTCTAACGGTTCAAATGGTGCTAAAGGTCAAAAAGGTGAAGTAGGTTCTACTGGACCTACTGGTCCTGGAGGCTCTAACGGCTCGAACGGTGCTAAAGGTCAAAAAGGTGAAGTAGGTGGTACTGGTGGAACGGGGCCAACTGGTCCTACTGGACCTACAGGTGCTAAGGGTTCAACTGGTGGAACAGGTCCGACAGGTCCTGGTGGAGCCAAAGGTCAAAAAGGTCAAACGGGCGGTACTGGCGGAGCTGGTCCTACTGGACCTACGGGACCAACTGGCCCTGGTGGTGGAACAGGTCCTACTGGAGCTAAGGGCCAGAAAGGTCAGACTGGTGGAACTGGTGGTACAGGACCTACAGGTCCTACGGGTCCAACTGGGGCTAAGGGTTCTACTGGTGGTACTGGTGGCACAGGTCCTGGTGGAGCCAAAGGTCAAAAAGGTCAAAAAGGCCAAACTGGCCCTGGTGGTGGAACGGGTCCTACGGGACCAACGGGTCCTACAGGTCCTGGTGGAGCCAAAGGTCAGAAGGGTCAAACCGGTGGAACTGGTGGCACAGGACCGACTGGCGCTAAGGGTCAAAAAGGTCAAGCAGGTGGTACTGGAGGAACTGGTCCAACTGGTGCTAAAGGCCAGAAAGGACAAGCAGGTGGTACTGGAGGAACTGGTCCAACTGGAGCCAAAGGTCAAAAAGGTCAAGCAGGTTCAAATGGTGGCACTGGACCAACTGGACCAACAGGTCCAACCGGTGGTACTGGTGGAACGGGTCCTACGGGACCGGCTGGACCTAATGGCGGTACGTACCATTATGTAAATTCAGGAAATAATTATACTAAGTATAGAATGTGGGGCACAACTGACCTATATGGAATTGGTATGCATTCTGGACAAGGACACGGTTCGCTATCCGATTACGCGATGACATTCCAGATGGATAATACCAACAACCGTGGATTTGTTTGGAGAGACTCAGCCATGAGTGCTAACCAAGGTGCAATGTCACTAACAACAGATGGACGTGCTAATATTGCATACGGACTAAGACTTGGTTATGGTCAATCAGACACAGCAGCGAATAATTCAACGTATAGGCTTCAAGTATCTGGTCAGATTTATGGTACATCTAACATCACTGCATATTCTGATGAAAGAGCGAAAGAAAATATCGTTGATATCGATAGCGCGCTGGACAAAGTATTAGAAATGCGTGGTGTATACTATAACATGAGAGAAACTCATTCTCAAAATGATGAACATCTGAAACGTAGAGTTGGTGTTATTGCTCAGGAAATGGAGCCTATCCTTCCAGAAGTGGTTACGTATGAACCTGAAGAAGATATATACTCGGTCGATTACGGTAATATTACTGGTATTCTAATCGAAGCCATTAAAGACCAGCAAAAACAAATCAAAGAATTAAAAGATACTATAAGTAATATAGTAGGAGATAAAGACTAATGGCTATTACGTATACATATGAGATTAAATCATTAATTCGAGAAACTAATGATACGATAACAGATGCTGTTACTACAATAATCTATGTTAAAACTGGTACTAACGAGGATGGTATCACTGGCGAATTCCATGGTAATATTGATTTTACCATGGATCAAGTAGATACAGAAGGATTCATCACATTTAATGATTTGACTGAATCCCAAGTTGTAGAATGGATTGGGGCAAATGAGCAGGCAGAGTTTATTGATGATGCGATTGCTTTAGAGATTGTAGAGAAATCCCAACCTAGCACAAAAGTTGAAGTTGGATTCAATGAATTACCATGGTATGTTGCTCCGGAACCCAGTGAACCGGTTGAACCGTAAGGGAGTACTATAATGTCAAAATTATTAGAAACAACCGGTGTAGTACAAGACGAGCAAGCCGAAAAGAATTCGGATGTAGTCCATGATATTAGCAACAATATATCGAGCGATTTAAGCGATGAAGTTTTGGCAGTCGTGAGCATAGAAGCGGAGGAGTTATAATGGCTACTACTTCCGGTAACTCAGGCGCGATAAGTCTTAACAGTATTCACGTTGAAGTTGGCGAAGGCAATCCTACCACGATTGGCAGTATCGGCGATGCGGATATTCGTAACAGGATGGGATACGGCAGTTCCGCGGTGTCATTTTCAAACTTTTATAAAAGTTGGGGTACTACAATGACACACGGATCTTCAACTGTCGCAGCGACTAAATTTAACCCCGCTTCCTCGAATCAGGGTTTTGCCAATCATCAAGTCCTCTTCGGGCCCTCCGCGATGGGAAGTCTTAGTGATGAGTCGATTCACGGTTCCAGCGTAAGTGGCCAGACTCTCTGGGCTGACCAGATTTATTCCTCCAGCATCTACACTCAAAACTATTTCGTGATGCACGACGGATCTTCACCATTAACAGCATCTGCGTCCATCCCTGTAGCTCCGCAAGCAACAGATCCCTTTAGAGGTACGAATGCTCTGAGACTATGTTGGAACGATTCGGCAAGACTAATATTGGGAAGCCCTGCTCCGACGGCGCAGTACGTATATTGGCAGAATCTCACTTTACCTTCTTCCGGGTCTTATGATTTTGCAATCAAGTGGTCTTAGGAGAATAAATTATGGCAGTTCAAAGAAACATATTTTTTAGACATGTTGATATATATGATAGGCAGTTAGAAATATCTCATGCACTTTCTGGGCAACCAGAGTGCTATATTCGTAGAACATCTTATGATGATATTTGGTATCATAATGGTCTTCCTACAGATAGAGACCATCCTACACTATCTTACGTGTATAGCAATCATAATTATACTAACTTCTTTATTAATGGTATTATGAGGTTTGAATGGAGCTGGACTTCAGAAGAAAACTACACAGAAGCACAACTAGATTCGTATATTAGTTTAGTTGATAATTCGCATACTACTTTTTCAAAAGACTTACCAAATAAAACATTGACTGCTACTGTCAACGTCGGAGACGTACAATATAGTGACTGGAGTGAACGCCTATTCAATTGGAATTTAAAATCACCAGTGTTTAAAATGACAATGGTTAGCGAAGATACTGAATACATATGTATTACTCCGTTAAGTGACCCAATGGCGTATTCTCATAGACTTAAAACAGTTCAACCGGGTGAATCAGTATTTACTGAAAAGCTTGGTACTGAATGTTATGTGTTATTTACATCTGAATTATCTAAGGGTGAGCTAACGCTTAATGGATTGCAGTTATATAAATTGTCGAGTGGCAATATAACATTAACAAATAACGGCGCGACTGCCGTGAAGATTATTAAAGTTTACAAATAGGAAAATTATACAATGTGGGATATTAAAAAAATATTTAAAACAACTAAGTATCTGATGTCTACTGATGCCTCTGGGTTTGGTGATTATGAGAACGCTGATATGAATGGACAACATCGTCTTGACCATATCGTCAATATGTACCGTGAGATGAATATTCCATTTGGTCCTATGATGGCTTTGGCTAATAATAAAACACGGGCTGGTAGAGATATTCTATGGGCTCGGGGTAAATTTAGCGTTGAGTATATGGATAGTGTGGTTGTACCTACCTTGATGGATTTTGATTACTTAAAATCACTGGCGCCAAACACTGTAGGTGCACATTATTATAATCTCATTAAGGGATGGGGTATTGAGGATCTTTACAATCAAAGATTTAAACATGAAGAGAATATTGATGATACGCTTGCGAGTGATGTAAGAGTTAACTTGTCAAGGCATCTTTTATTAAGCCATGACCTTTGGCATGTGTTGTTTAGATACGATACCGCAACTATGGGTGAAGCAATGATTCAAGAAGTCACTGCGCATCTATCAAAATTTAAACCACCTAAGCTCGTATCATTCTTTGGCACATGGAAGATGGCTAGAAAGCTAAAGTCTAAACTTCCATGGAAGGTAAGAAAAGAATGCATACAGTTATCTAAGGCTACGGATAGAGGATTGTTTTTCCAAGACCAACTTTCACTGTTAGAAAGAGACATTGAAGAAGTGAGAAAAGAATACAACATTGGAGTTCCAGTTGCATATAAGAGATTTGTTGTAGAGTTTGGCAAAGAAGGCGAGTCTCGATTGGACACATTCCATCCCCAATACCAAGATGTGCCTTGGTTAGAAGCCGTGGAAATATGATAGTTGTAGCAATACCAAGATCTGGTGCTACACGAATCTGTATGGATCTCGCGGAGAGACATAATATTAAGTTTCTAGGAGAGATGTCTCCCAGAAATATGAATGACAAATTACGGCTTAGAAAGGACCTTACACACGAAACACGGTTTGAGATAAAGGTAACTCCTGAAGAATATTGTAAATCTATTGAACGTGACCTAAATTATATTAGTCTATGTAATTATCCTGGTTCGAATCTTCTCACCGCAGACGCTGATTATGTCGTAATGAGAAAAAACCTAAAAGATTGTTTATATAGTTGGTTAAATTATGTTATAAAGGGCGGAAGGTTAAATGGTAATGATGGTGTTGCAAAGATTGAAGCTTTTTTTATGTTAAAAATGTTGCTTGATACTGCATACGGTGTCATAACTTATTGCTTACATAATGATAAAGAAATTATATGGTACGAGGATTATTTTCCAAATATGAATACGCGATATAATCTGATACCCGATAACTGGCATAAAAAACTAGATGCGGTGTGTGATGAATATGATTTCGTTTTTAATGCACATAATGAATTAGTTAAAAGATATAGTGTATAAATAGATACAGTAGAGAAATAAAGGAATCATATAGTATGAGTAGTGGTGGATGGGTAAGTGAAGCCAAGTCCGGATATGTCGGATTCGATATGTGGATTGGCGGTCACATGGATGTTATTAGGTATGAAAGAAGAATTAGTACAGAAATTGGTCAGACTTGCTTAAAGGTTTTAGAGGAAAACTGGCCAGGTTTAGAAGATTGGAATGGAAATCCAGATAATTATGTTGGTCATATTATTCCATACCGCGCTCCTTATGCAAATGAGGGTGTTAGTTGGTATAAGTTTGATCTTCCAAATGATGCTATATGCAAGGAGTTTGGTTGGACACGACCTATGATGCGAGCGGCTTGGGGCGGTGCGACTCTACTTCAATCTGGAGGAATTGGTTGGTACGGTTTAAAATTTGATTTAGTTACTAAAGATTATTGCATGAAAGTACCAATGGCGTACAATGAATTCACGCAAAAATTAGTAAAAGAAGACCGACACGCGCCAAACTGGTATAAGTATGGCAACATGTATTTTGGACAAACATATTACCGTGATGGTACAGTTGATCCACGAATTGATTATTATTATGAGACTACGTATAAAAATATGGCTAGGCACTTTGAAAAGATTGGTCTCGAAATACCAATAACTGGTAATAGAGAAAACCAAAAGCTTTGGGGAGCCGTATATAATAGAGAAACCGAAAAGTGGGAGGTTGCTAAAGCATATGAAAAAGTATTCTCAAAACAAAACTAACGGTCTTGAAGGACTAGGCGTCGATGAGATTGACCGTGAATTTTGGAAAAAAATTAAAGAAGAAAACATGATTGCTCAGCGATCAAGAAACATAGTAGAGCAAAAACGAGGAATTAAAGATGGCAAAGCCAAATTCTAAAAGCACATTTATTGATTACTGTCTTAGAGCATTAGGGGCTCCGGTAATTGAAATTAATGTGGACGAAGACCAACTTGATGACCGTGTTGAGGAAGCTCTCCAATTTTATCAAGAGTACCACTCTGATGCTTTGGAAAAAGTATTCCTTAAGCATCAAGTTACAGCGGATGATATTACTAATGGGTATATTCCTATTACCGATATGATTTCTAATGTGATCCGGGTATTCCCATTCAGCGATACGCTTGGTGGTGGAATGTTTGATGCACAATATCAATTAAGAGCAAACGATGTTTTTGCACTTAACTATAGTGGTTCTATTGCAGAATATGTGATGAGCCAACAACATCTTTCATTGATGGACCTAATGCTTGACAATGGCTCAAAACATATCGAGTTTAATAAACATAAAAACCAGTTACGAATCGATATGGATTGGGACAAAGAAGTTGTGGTTGATGATTACATTATTGTTGAGTGTTATAGAGTAGTTGACCAAGAAACATATACAGATATATGGAATGACTACTACCTTAAGCAATATGCAACCCAACTTATCAAACGTCAGTGGGGAGCCAATCTTTCTAAGTTTGAAGGTATGGTAATGCCAGGCGGCGTAACCTTTAATGGTCGTCAATTATTCGAAGATGCAAATGAACAAATTCAAAAATTAGAAGAAGAAGTTCGATTAAACTGGGAAATGCCGGTTGACTTCTATACGGGATAACATATGTCTAGAAATGTTTATTTTTCACAGGCAGTAAAATCAGAGCAGCATCTGTACGAAGATCTTGTTATTGAAAGCCTCAAGATTTACGGACAAGAGGTTTATTATATTCCTCGTAATATTGTCAATAGAGACACTATTATGAATGAGGATATTGCGTCAAACTTCGAAGATGCTTATATGATTGAAGCCTATATTGAGAACCCTGATGGATTTGAGGGTACGGGTGACTTGTACTCGAAATTCGGGTTAGAGATAAGAGACGAGGCTAACTTTATCCTTGCGCGTAAAACGTGGGATAGACTTGTTGGACTTTGGAATAACGATATTACCGTAACATCACCTCAAGAAGGTGACTTAATTTACTTACCCCTTTCCAATTCAATGTTTGAAATAAACATGGTTGAACATGAACAACCGTTCTATCAATTGTCACAACTTCCTGTTTACAAATTACAGTGTAGCTTGTTTGAATACAATGATGAGAATTTTGAAACTGGCGTTGAAGTTATTGATAGACTAGAACAACAAAATGCATATCAAGTTTCACTTGACGTTGATATTACTAACGCTCAACACTTTGTTGTCGGCGAAACCGTTACACAGTTATTAGCAGCGGCGGTTGGAGACACACCAGCGATTAGTGTATATGGTACGGTACAAAATATAGATAGAACATCTGATACCAGGGCAACGATATCGGTGTCTAATATTGGCGCATTAAATTCTGATATCGCTAGAGGCTTTGTAGTTACTAATAATGCATTGGTTGGTTCCGAGAACGGATATACTGGAACTATCATAAATATTTATGATGTAGGCGATAATGATACTAATAACGTATTCCCATCTGATTCTAATGCTCAGAATGTGTCAATAGAATTTGAGGCAGATTCAATATTAGATTTCTCAGAGAATAATCCATTCGGCGACCCATCGGAGAATTACTAATGTTTGGATCACACTTTTATCACGCAACAATGCGAAAATCAGTCGCCGTCTTTGGTACACTGTTTAATAATATATCTGTTATTAGAAAAGATGGTAACGGAAATATATTAAACCAAATTAAAGTACCTCTCGCGTATGGTCCTAAGCAAAAATTCCTTGCAAGAATCGAAAATCCGACGAATCAAAATGCATCAATGGCGATTAAATTACCTCGTATGTCATTTGAGATTACAGGTATTACGCTTGATGCTGCTTCTAAACTTCCTAAAAGAAGTGCGATTAGCGAGCCGGGCACTTCCACGAGTAAAAGAAATGTCATTAAAAATATGGTATCATACGATATTGGTATGCAACTTAATATCATGGCCAAAAACCAAGATGATGGCCTACAGATTCTAGAACAAATATTGCCGTATTTTCAACCAGAGTATAATGTAACAATCAGACCAGTCGATGGATTTGATTTTAAACAAGATGTTCCAGTTGTTTTAAACTCTGCAGCAATTGCAGATGAATACGAGGGCGACTTTATTTCGCGTAGGGTATTGGTATACACGTTAGACTTCACTATGAAAATGAAATTCTATGGTCCAACGAATCAAGAAAACGTAATCCGTGAGGTTGACGTTACCTTAAATGATGCCGAAGAACAAGAATTGTTTTATGAAAATGTTACCACAGTACCTGAGCCGGTTAACACCGCTCCTGTTACAACCGAAGATTTTGGAATAACCACTACCATAGACCCATTGTTTGTTCCTGATAGTATGACTATCAACAGTGATCCAACCTCAGGAACATTTACAGTTGGTGAAAAAATATTAGGTACTGATTCGGCATCAGAAGCAACTATTACTGATATCACCGGAAATGTAATTACTATCTCAGATTCGGATGGTTATTTCCACCAAGATGAGAATATTACTGGTCAATCTAGCGGAGCCGTTGCAATTGCTACTGTAATTAATACAGGATAATATAATGAAAAAAGATAACATCTCTAGCAAATTAGAAAAACATTTGCCGGCAGAATATAAGACTCCGCCTGCCCCTATTGTTAAACCCAATGACGTACAAGACGACTACGAATTTTCTCGTAATACGTTGAAAGATTTAATAAGCACCGGAATGAGTTCATTAGATGCTTTAGCCGAACTAGCTAGGGAATCTGAGCATCCACGTGCATTTGAAGTACTGTCTAGGTCAATTAAAGATATTGGTGATGTTACTGATAAGTTAATGAGCCTTCAAAAGGCAACTAAAGATCTAGCAACTGAAAAAGAAGCTCAACAGGGCGGCGTTACTAATAATAATCTCTTTGTAGGTAGTACTACTGACCTACAACGAATGTTAATTGATAGCCAAAAGAAAATTATTAATGCAGACGATTAAAAATAATGAATTTGGCTATCTTGGAAATCCACGGATTAAGCGTGACGGCGTAGAAGACCAGTTCAGTAAAGTCGAAGTCCAGGAATACATCAGATGTATGAAGGATCCTGCATACTTTGCGAGGGAATATTGTAAGATTATTTCACTTGACGAAGGTTTGGTACCATTCAATCTTTATGATTACCAAGAGAAAATGTTCAATCACTTTAATGATAATAGATTCTCTATTGTATTGGCATGTCGGCAATCAGGTAAGTCAATCTCATCTGTAGTATATTTGTTATGGTTTGCACTGTTTCATCCTGAAAAGAATATCGCAATCTTAGCAAACAAAGGCGCAACAGCCAGGGAGATGCTTGCACGTATTACACTTGCACTCGAAAACCTACCATTCTTTTTACAACCTGGATGTAAAGCGGTAAACAAAGGTTCTATTGAGTTCTCTAACAACTCTAAGATTATTGCGGCAGCAACATCAGGTTCATCTATTCGTGGCTTATCTATTAATCTATTGTTTCTAGATGAGTTTGCATTTGTTGAGAATGATGCGACGTTCTATACATCTACATATCCAGTTGTATCATCTGGTAAAGATACTAAAATTATTATTACTTCTACCGCAAATGGTATTGGCAACGTATTCCATAAATTGTGGGAAGGCTCAGTTCAAGGCACAAATGAGTTTAAGTCTTTTCGTGTAGATTGGTGGGATGTTCCAGGCCGTGACGAAGAGTGGAAGCGACAAACTGTTGCCAATACATCTCAATTACAGTTTGACCAAGAGTTTGGTAATACTTTTACTGGGCGAGGTAATACACTTATTAGTGCAGAGTGCCTTCTGAGACAAAAAGCAAAAGACCCTGTATACACACAAGAAAACGTATACGTATACGAGAAGCCAATTGAAAGCCATACGTATTTAATGATGGTCGATGTTGCAAAAGGTAGAGGGCAGGATTATAGTACATTCACTATTATCGACGTATCAACTGAACCCTTTAAACAGGTTGCGGTATTTAGAGATAACAATATCTCACCATTGCTTTTGCCTGATATTTGTTACAAATATGCCAACGCTTATAACGAGGCATATATAATAGTAGAATCAAATGACCAAGGAGCAATTGTTTGTAATGGTTTATACTACGATTTAGAATATGAACATATGTTTGTAGAATCTCAAGTAAAGGCCAATTCTATTGGTGCTACAATGACTCGTAGGGTAAAACGTATTGGTTGTTCTAATATTAAGGATCTCGTTGAACAAAATAAATTAGAAATTGTAGATGCAAATAGTCTTATCGAGATGGGAACATTTGTGGCCAAGGGTAACTCATATCAAGCGTCTGGTAGTAATCACGATGATTTAATGATGAATCTGGTTATGTTCGGATGGTTTATTAGTACTGATATCTTTAATGGTATTACTGATATCAATATGAAGAACCTATTGTATCGTGAACAGTTACAAGCGATACAAGATGATATGTTACCGTTTGGAATTATATCATCTGATGCATATGACGAAGATGATATGGAAAGAATTGGCGGAATGTTGTGGAAATCATTTCCGTAAACAATGCAGCGAAACATATAAATATATGAGTTCATAGAAACCACAATGTTATAAATAATAGTATTGAAAGAATTAAACCGTATTATGTTAAACACACACTTATTAACCTATTGAAGAGGACACGACAATGGCATTTCAAGTCTCACCAGGCGTTGAAGTCAAAGAAATTGACGCCACCAACGTTGTTCCTGCAGTATCCACCAGTATTGGTGGCTTTGTGGGAGCATTCACATCGGGTCCAGTAAACCAAGTAGTAACCGTCGGGTCTGAAAAGGACCTTGCAGAAGTATTTGGTAAACCGGACGACGATACAGCAAAATATTTTTTAACCGCAGCTTCATTTCTTGCATATGGCAATGCACTGAAAGTAGTTCGTGTAGTTGGCTCTGGAGCCGATAACGCAACTGCTTCCGGTACTCCTGCCGATATCCCGAATGAAGACGACTATGCACCAGTAGCTAGTTCGGTCTGGATTGCACGAAAGCAAGGAGCCTCTGGCAACTCGCTTAAAGTGGAAATCGCAGGACCAACTGGATTTGCTACTATGACTGCAGCCGGCAGCTTCGACGCTGCCCCAGGTACTTCTGAGTACGCAACAAATCTCGGCAAACCATCCGCAGGTGATGAAATTCACGTAGCGGTAATTGACGAAGATGGCGCAATCTCTGGTACTCCAGGAACAGTTCTAGAAACTCACGCATTCTTGTCTCAAGCAAGCGACGCTAAAAAAACTGATGGAAGTTCAAACTTCTATAAAAACGTAATTAACACAAAATCACAATACATCTATTGGGGATCACACGCAGCGGAATTGACCGATGGCGGTGATGCACTCGCAGTAACGAGTACGTACACAGACCCAGGTCTTGTTTCAAGCTCGCTTTCAGGCGGTACTACAGATAATGCTGTAGGTACTTCTGAACTCCAAGCTGGTTACGACCTTCTTGAAGATGCAGATACCATCGATGTTAACCTTCTGTTCGGATACCCAGATGCTGACGGCTCAGACGTTATGGCCAAGTATTTGATTGCTATCGCAGAAGCACGTAAAGATTGTGTTGCCTTTGTTTCTCCTCCGATTGAGGATAGTGTAAATGGTGGAGTATCTGCCATTGCTAACATTAAAGGTTGGGCTGACGGCCTACCTTCAAGCTCATACGGTGTAACCGATTCTTCCGCAGTATATGTGTACGATAAGTACAATGACGTATATCGCTGGATCGGTGCTGCTGGTCATACCGCTGGCCTTTGTGCCAACACTGACCGAGTGGCTGATGCATGGTTCTCACCTGCAGGCATGACTCGTGGCCAACTTCGTAACGTTGTTAAGCTCGCAGTTAATCCTAAGAAAGCAGATAGAGACACTCTGTATAAAGCACGTATCAATCCTTTGGTTGCATTCCCTGGCGAAGGTATCCAAATGTTTGGTGATAAGACTTTACAAGCTAAGCCTTCTGCCTTTGACAGAATCAATGTTCGTAGATTGTTCATTGTACTGGAAAAAGCAATTGCTACAGCGGCAAAAGCATCGCTCTTTGAATTCAACGATGAGTTCACTAGAGCACAATTTAGAAATATGGTTGAACCCTTCCTACGTGATGTAAAAGGTCGTAGAGGTTTAACTGACTTCTTAGTTGTTTGTGACGAAACGAACAACACTGGACAAGTTATTGATTCAAACAGTTTTGTATGCGACATGTATATCAAGCCTGCTAGGTCAATCAACTTTATTACTTTAAACTTTATAGCAACGAGAACTGGTGTTGAGTTCTCTGAAATTGCTGGATCATAGGGAGGATTAGACAATGGCTATTTTAGGCGTAGATGACTTTAAGTCAAAATTAACCGGCGGCGGTGCTCGGGCCAACATGTTCAAAGTGACATGTAACTTTCCGGGTTATGCTCAAGGTGATGTAGAGTTCACATCCTTCATGTGTAAAGGCGCTCAGATGCCAGCATCGATTGTTGCACCAATTATGATTCCATTCCGTGGAAGACAGTTGCAAATCGCTGGTGACAGAACGTTTGAACCAATGAATCTTACTATCATTAATGACGTAGATTTTAAAGTTCGTAACGCATTTGAGAGATGGATGAACGGTATTAACGAACATGTTAATAACACTGGACTCTCTAACCCAACTGACTATCAAGCCGATATTATTATCGAGCAGTTGAATAAAGCCGGTGAAGTAACCAAGACATATGATGTCCGTGGTTGTTTCCCGACTAACTTGAGCGCGATTGATGTTAGTTATGATTCTGAAAATACTATCGAAGAGTTCACTGTTGAACTCCAAGTACAGTACTGGGAATCAGGAACAACTTCTTAAAAGCGTATAAATAAAACTAAAGGGAGAGGGATATTTCCTCTCCCGATAGTTACTATATAGGATAGAAGGTAAAATGGCAGAATTTTTTGGATTCTCAATAAAAAGAAAGAGCGAAGAAGAACCAGTTTCTTTTGTTGCGGACACTGAAAGCGATGGCGCTGGCGTAATTACGACCGGTGGGCATTTCGGTGCGTACGTAGATTTAGACGGTGATAATGCTAAGAACGAGGCTGAACTTATTGTTAAGTATCGTGATATTGCATCACAACCTGAGTGCGATGCGGCAATCTCTGATATTGTTAATGAAGCTATTGTGGGTGACCACGATTCAGCTCCTGTTAATATTATACTAGACAAATTAGATGTCTCGGATGCTATTAAACAGGCAGTAAGAGAAGAATTTGATTCTGTATTGTCATTGATGAATTTCAGTAATACTGGACATGACCTTTTTAGAAAGTGGTATATCGACGGAAGATTACCATATCACATTATCATCGATAATAAGAATCCTAAAAGGGGTATTAAATAATTACGTTATATCGACCCAATTAGGCTTCGTAAAGTCAAAGAAGTAGAAGAAGAAAAAGATCCTAAAACCGGGGCAAAATTAGTTAAGTCCTCAACAGAATATTTCGTGTATCAGACTCAGTATGGTGGAAGCCAACCTGCACTTAAGATTCATAAAGATTCTGTTGCGTATTCAACATCCGGAATGCTTGACCCTTCTCGTAAGCGCATATTGTCACATATGCAGAAGGCAATTAAGCCTGTTAACCAACTTCGCATGATGGAAGATTCATTAGTAATTTATAGAATCTCTCGTGCGCCTGAACGTCGAATTTTTTATATCGATGTTGGTAACTTGCCGAAAGGTAAAGCAGAAGAATACCTACGTGGTATTATGAGCCAGTATAGAAACAAATTGGTATACGATGCCAGTACTGGTGATATTAAAGACGATCGTAAACATATGTCGATGCTTGAAGATTTCTTCCTTCCTCGTAGAGAGGGCGGTAGAGGTACAGAGATTACTACTCTTCCTGGCGGTGAAAACCTAGGGCAGATTGATGATATTCTGTATTTTCAAAAGAAACTATATAGAGCATTGAATGTTCCATTGAATCGTTTAGAACAAGAAGCATCATTTACGCTAGGTAGATCCACCGAGATCTCGCGTGATGAAGTTAA
>Ga0181399_1000231_pt1 | contig 20867 bp, 30 predicted proteins | sample 22SPOviralmetaG_FD_130128 | JGI IMG/M metagenome (GOLD analysis project Ga0181399, IMG submission 130128) | Marine viral communities from the oligotrophic San Pedro Time Series (SPOT) site, San Pedro Channel, CA, USA - 22 SPOT_SRF_2011-05-21 | ecosystem: Environmental > Aquatic > Marine > Strait...
ACCACAAATTGCGCATCATCTATCCACACTTCATCAGCGTGAAAGAGTACACGCCCTGTCTTGGTATTACGGACAGAGAATGTATGCTTGTGCAGGTTCCAGTAAACTTCAACTCGCATGGTAGTCTCCCATTTATGCAGATTGTTTTAGTGACGGACGGTCCGACAGTAATGCCAAACCGCCCCATGATTGTCAATAGATTTCGTCTAGCTCTTCATCATAGCCGAACTCTTCGTCCCACTCTTCAGGTGTCATACCTGACATTAAGAACTCACGCTGTTCTACAGACAGGTCAGGCATAACATTCTGTATTAGATCACCTGATGCAAGCCAGTACTCAATCACACCTTGATTGGTAGGCAATGTCATGCTGTTTATCTTACCTGTCATCATAGACTTTTTGTGCACCAAAATTTTGTTATCTGCTATATGTTCTATCTGCATCTCATGATTCCTTTTTACTTGGTTGTCTTGAAGTTGAAGTGTCGGACGGTCCGACAGTAGAAGTCTCATAACTGTCAGCCATCCATGCTAGATTGTCAAGGGGTTTGGGATGTTTGCGCTGCTGCATATTACACAGCCACCTGCTACGCCACACCTTATCAGCACGGCGAGCGTACCTGTCACGTCTGCTCACACCTAACATGTACGTCACCCCCCATGCATAGCATAAAGCATGCCACAAAAGAACATCATACCTGACGTGCTAACGTAGGTAAGAAAGTAAGCAAAGTTTTGAAGGCGAGTAGGTCTAAGAATGTATTTTGTACGATGGCGCATGGGTCAATTCCTTGTGTGTGTGTTTGAAGTGACGGACGGTCCGACAGTAAAGCCAGACCGTTGATACTGGTATCAATACCAAGCTTCCGATTGGATCTCTTTGCGGTGATCATTATAAAGCTTTACAGCTTTGTGTACACGCTTGAGGGCGGTTTCATATTTGCGGCAACCTTGGATTTCTTGAAGTATTTCTTTGAGGGTCCAACATTCAACCAGCACATCCCAACCGTCTTCTTCGTAATGCGCCTTAGCGTGATCCTGAATTTGTGTGGCAAAGTAAAGCGGCACATTGAATGTTTTTTCTAGATCTGTCATCAGTTTAATTCCTTGTATGTATGTGAGAGAGAGTGATGCGCCCCGCTGTGATGCAGGGCGCTTGGCTGTGTTAGCCTACGATTTCAGCGTGTAGAGCCTTAAGAAAAGCGCTGGTGTTTAACCCGTTGCTTTCGAGGGCGGCTTTGACGAAGGTAGCAAGCTCCGCTTCCGTCTGGAATTGCTTGGTGTCGGACGGTCCGTCAGTAGCAGCCTCCGGCTTGGCTTTGGCTTTTCCTGCAGATGTATTACCTGCTGACTTAGGCGCTTTCGGCTCTGCTGGCTTGCTTGCCTTGGTGATCCGCTTACGAATGGCGCTCATCCCTAGACCGTCAAGTTTTCCGTCGGTGTTTAAGCGCTGCACAAGCTCCCAGTTTTCCGCAATCTTTTTGCAGTCGTTGTAATCTTGCCGACTTATAGTCGTATGCTGTGCCATTGCTTGACCAAAAAGCTTGTCAGATTTGTACAAGGGACGAAGCTGGATCACAAGCAATCCGATTTCTTTGTAGCAATCCAATTGCTGCTCTTGCAAGAGCCACATACGATCATGTACCGCTTCCATCTGAGCAAAGGCAGCGCTTGCTGTGAACGTCTGACCGTTATGTGTTACCTTGCCGTCCAAGTGTACTTTTGCGTTTGTGTTTGTTTTTGCGTTTGTCATCGAAGTGTTCCTTTTTTGCTGTGGCCGGTGTTGGCCGTTTCGATGCAATCAATCTGGCCGATGGTCGAGGGAATGTCAACGGCTTTTGGTGCGCATTATGCGTAAGGAAAAGGAAGCAGTGTCGGACGGTCCGACGGTAGGGTAGGGTAAAAGCAGAACATCCGGTGAGAACGAATCAGGAACAGCCTCGTACGTGATCATGTGTGTGATCATATGTGCATGCATGTGTGTTTGTGCATAAGCGCTGCGTGATCGCTTGCGCCTGTATATGTGCGCATAGTGTGCCTATATGTGCGTCCTGCAGATACACAATCGGTAGAAAAAGCGTGTAAAAACAAGCGTTTAGCCCTATGCACATGCGCAGAATGCACACACACGGCCCTACATACACCCCCATGCGTGGGCCACCCCCCCGGTGTACGTACGTATATACATACTCTGCAACAGAACTGGATTTTACTTTCCATGTACGAGCACTTACACACAACTATACCGTGTAAACAGTAATGTTATACTATAACAATGCTTAAAGCTGTGCATAAAGTTGTAACATAGATCACGTTTTGTTACAATTGTTACAAATGCATCACTTTTTAGCGGAACAGGGATTGACAATGGGGGTGCTTTGTGTAAAACTACGTAGTAGTAGTAGGTAAGTTAAACTTAAAAGTTAAACTCTTTAGAATACAACTAATAATACTTAACTTAAATAACTAAACTATATACAGTTACACTTATATCATTGGACTTAGGAAGAGTTAAACATTAATGTTAAACTTTAATGTTAGACTTACAAGTTGACAGCTTTATATTTGTATGATAGTATACTTATATGAGTGGTATTGATAATAATAACTATAAATATACCACTATACTTTAACTTAACGTGTGACTTTAAAGTTTAACTATCACTAATTTTTTAGTCGCACGTATTTCCCTTGTAATTACCCCTTGACTCTTATGAAAAAACAAGTAAAACTATACCCTAGTGAGGATGTATTAGTACAATTCTATAGTGCTTTAGCGTCTAATAACTCTGACGCACTTAAAAAGGTACATATTCCTAAGAGTGATGTATTCTATGTACGTGAAAAGATATTTCAGGACACTGGAGAGAAGTATACGTTAGATAGAGTTGAAAGAGCTATGTACTTAGAAGGTATGATTGACTCTAGAGACGTACTTGATCCTAAAAGAAAGAGGGACTGGGAATGACTGTAGCAATGGAACGTATTTTAGCGTGGAAAATTATGCCACGTTTAATGATGTTAGTTATGACTGTTATGTATATCCGCTGTATTGAGTGGGCCTTATCACAACCAGACTTGTCTACCCAACAATCAGCTTTAATATCTGTAGTTACTGGTGCTATGACTGGTGCTTTTGCTGTATGGCTAGGGAATGAGAACAAATGATTGGTCAGATCTTAGGAGCAGTTGGTGGATTAGCTACAACATACTTGGATGGCAAGGTAGCAATACAGAAAGCTAACGCAGAAATCAAAGTAAAGCAAGCTACTGGTGAGATTGACTGGGATCTAGCTGCAATTCAAGCTACTCAGAATAGCTGGAAAGACGAATGGATAACATTACTTTTCAGTATTCCTTTGATTCTGGCGTTTTGCGGTGACTGGGGTAACAGTATAGTACAAGCTGGCTTTGCTGCACTGGAGTCTATGCCTACGTGGTATCAATATAGCCTTGGTGGTATAGTATCAGCCAGTATAGGCATTCGTTCTGTAAGTAAATTCTTTGGGAAGTAGAAAATGAAAAAGAACTTTGACAAATGTCTATCAATGCTACTACATCATGAAGGTGGTTTTGTAAATCATCCTCAAGATCCGGGTGGAATGACTAACTTAGGTGTAACTAAAAGAGTATATGAAGCTTGGGTAGGACGTGAAGTAACAGAAGGTACTATGCGTGACTTGACGTTTGTAGATGTTGCACCTATATACAAAAAGAATTACTGGGATAAGGTACGTGGAGATGATCTTCCTAGCGGTGTAGACTGGTGTGCCTTTGATTGGGCTGTGAACAGTGGGTCGGGACGCCCAGCTAAGGCTATTCAACGTGCAGTGGGTGCTACAGCAGACGGAGCTATTGGACCTAAAACACTTCAGTCTATTATGAATCATGAACCTAAGATGATCATTGAGAGTGTATACACTCAACGTCAAAGTTTTTATGAGTCACTAGGACACTTTGACACTTTTGGCCGTGGTTGGACGAGACGCAATAAAGAAACTCTAGAACAAGCTTTGAGTATGATCTAATGGCTATTCCTGAACGAGTCAAAACTAAGATGAAGGATGCAGGACTTAAGGCGGTGAATAAACCTCAGCGTCTTAAGGATGACAGTGGTAAGTCACATCACGTTATGGCTAGTGAGGATGGTAAGTATAAATATATTAAGTTTGGTGAAAAGGGAGCCAGTACTGCAGGTAAGCCAAGGGAAGGTGAATCTGATAAGATGAAGAAGAAACGTGCAAGCTTTAAAGCTAGACACGCTAAGAATATCAAAAAAGGCAAGATGTCTGCTGCATACTGGGCAGACAAAGTAAAATGGTAAACACATAAAGGAAACTAAGAAATGAAAACTCTAGCAATCGCATTAGGTCTTACTGGTTTGTTGGCTACGTCAGCCACAGCAGCGGATTTTCCAATCGCAGGACAAGCAGTAGAACTGGGTGCAGAATCAGATACAAACTATACGACAGGCATTGAAGATTGGGATTGGGAACTAACTCCATATGCCGCTATCACTATGAATAACCTTCGCTTGGGGGTAGAGACAGACATTGATATGTTGAAGTTGGATGAAGATAAAGTATTTCAAGGTGTAGATCTAACTGCAGATTATCCGTTATCTACATCTGTAAATCTTTATGGGGAAGTATCCTCAGACGATAGCTTTACATTTGGTGACGTTAAGTTAGGCGCTACTGTAAAGTTCTAATGTCTTTAATATCTCACCTTCCCTTACCTAACATGCCATTCCAGACACATGTAAATATTGTGTTTGAGAATGGTGTGGGTGAGCCTGTAAAAAAAGATGTAGATACAAAAGAACCTAACAAGATTACTCCTGACACACCAGTAGAAGATCTTAAGATAGTGAATCAGATGTATGCCTACAATCCTAATCCAAATAAACTACGAACTCCTGATGGACAAATCGTAGATTTTATTATAGCATAGATAGGAATTACTGATGCCTAAAACAGAAACATCTCGTGCTGATCAAAAGGTAAAGCAGTTACGAAAGCGTATATCAAATTTAGCACCTGTACATAAGCGTAAATTATTAAAAGAAAACACTGTCAGTAATGTTATTGAAGGTTTAAGGGCTACAGGTACTGCAGCTAAGTCTGCTTGGAACTCTAAAAAAGTAAGTGCTCTTGAGGCTAAGATAGTTAAATTAGAAGCGGCTAAAGAAGAAGCTCGCCAGTTGAAAGAAACAAAAGCTTTTAACAAGGGTAAGCCTTTTGCGGAATACCACGGTAAATCTGCTAAGCTATTGAAAAAAGCTAATGCAAAAAAATAACATATGTCTTATTTAACTAGCAGTATACCTTACTTTAAAGCGTGGGTACGTAGAGAGTACACAAAGAACTTGGAGGAGTATCATGGAGAGTTTCTTCACTGTATGGTCATCGGTGTTACTACGATGCCCAATAGAACACTCAGCTTCCAAGTTATCTTCACAGGTTGTGAGTCAGACTTTGACGAATCAGAAAACGTCCACGGTGGAGCAATGTGGGCTAGGATGCCACTTACTGCGTTGGTTGCGGATACCCCTTTGGCTGAATGGCCTAACGAGCTACCCCCGTACTTAGCGCAACCTTGGGATTGCATGTCGCATACACACAGCGTGTACAAGTTAGAGAGAGCAAGCCCAGCGCCTTGGATAGCAAAGATAGACGGGGAGTTTTACCCAGCTAAGTATTACTTCACTGTAGACTATACAGATAATGAAGTAGCTGATGATCCTGCACAACACAAACAGTCTCACGTATTAGAGTTGTTAGATGCAGGAGAATATACAGGTAACATTGTTGCGTTGCCCAATAACAGAGTGAGAGTAACTCACCCAGCATGGTTTGAGACAGGGCAAGGTGCTCCAGATTTTAAACCTAATCAACATACATACAACTCAAAAGAAAACGTAGACTATGTTTGGGATACGCAACGAGTGTTTAACAATTTATACAGTGAGGAATAAACAATGATGAAGAAAAAAGGATATGCCCAAGGTGGTCTTAAAATGGTTAAAAACAAAACAGGTGACACTGTTCCTTTTTATGCTGCAGACGGTAAAGGTAAAATGAATAAGGGTGGCATGACTAAGAAAAAAGGTTATGCTAAAGGCGGGGCTATGATGAAAAAGAAAGCTTACGCTAGAGGTGGTAAAGTAGCTATGTACAACCAAGGTGGTATGGTTAAATCTACTGGTGTGGTGAACACAGGAATTAAAAAGGGTTAAATTTATGGCTAGTTATAAAGATTATAAAAGTATCTCTGCTGCACGAAAAGCGGGATCTATGTACTACACAGATAAGAATGGTAAGAAAGCTTTAGCTGTAACCAAAGAAACACTAGATGCTTGGAAAAATAAAAACAAAGGTAAGTTTAAAGGTTCTGCTTTAACTGCTTGGGCTAATGCTAAAGGTAAGAACATTGGTGCCTCTGCTGGTACAGCCCCACCTAAGAAACCTTCTGTTCCCGGTGCAAAACGTCCACCTAAACGTCCTGTAGATCCACGTTCACAGCGCCCTAAACAGCCTAAAGGTGCACCGACTCTTAGAGAAAGAAACCCTGTAGAGACAGATTATCTTCTTCCGGGTACAGATAAAACTCTTAAAGATGTCTTTACTAAAGCAGAGATCGATGCAGCTTCTAAACGTGCACGAAAGCAGTTGGGTACGGATGCTAAGCCTTACACTAAACCTATTCCGGGTAAAGCTATTTACGATGCTATTAAAGAACGCACAAGTGTTTCTGAAATCAAAGCAAGGGCAAAGCGGGAATCAGAGAAGCGCTCACGTTATAAGCGTGGTGCGAGTGCTGGATAAATGCCTGATCTAACTAAGTCAAAGTTTCACACGCAAGGGTACACTATTGCATCTACTTCGGCAGATGCTAGTGCTACCGCTGTGTATACTTGTCCTGCTAACTTCAGTGCTATTACTAGGTACTTACATATTAGCAATAGCTCTACTTCTACTAAGAAAGTTTTTGTACAGTTTTATCATGCTGACGATAATGCGTATCATTACATAGCTAACGGTCTTAGTATGGCAGGACACTCTGTAGTTAATTTAGTTAATGGTGGATACTTTAACTTACACTCAGGTGATAAGATTATGGTATACGGTGAAACTACTAACACTATGGAAGTACTTGTTTCAGTAGAGGAATACTTTGACCCTGCAAGGAGAGCATAACGGGGTTGCAATCTTATCTATAGTATGATATAACTAAATATGGTAAAACTATTCCTGCACAAGACAAAAGGAGTAGTGCTATGTTTAAGAATATCTTAAAGAAGTTTCAAGAAAATCAACAACGAAGAGCAGACTATTGGATACTCATGAATTTGAGTGACAAAGAACTGCATGATATGGGGATCAGTAGAGGTGAAATCAGGCAAAAAGTCTACGGTTAATGCAGCGGGTAATTATACTAAGCCTAGTATGCGTAAGCGCCTCGTTGCTTCCGTCAAAGCTGGCGGGAAGGGTGGAAAGCCCGGACAATGGAGCGCCCGGAAAGCTCAGATGGTCGCTAAGCAGTACAAAGCCAAAGGTGGAGGTTACACCTAGTGACTTTATCTAAATCACAGAAGAGCCTGAAGTCTTGGACTAAGCAGAAGTGGAGGACCAAAAGTGGTAAGCCATCGACGCAAGGTCCCAAGGCTACAGGCGAAAGGTACTTACCTGAGAAGGCTATTAAGTCTCTTAGTGCTTCTGAGTATGCCTCTACATCACGAGCAAAACGAAAAGGCACTGCTAAGGGTAAGCAGTTTGTGGCTCAGCCTAAGAAAGTTAGAGCCAAAGTAAAACCGCATAGGAAGATAACATGACTCGTACACTTACAGAGAATCAACAAAGATTTATGGAAGTTCTCTTTGAAGAGGCTTCTGGTGATGTGGTACGTGCTAAGAAGTTAGCGGGTTACAGTGAGAATACTCCTACTCGTATGATTGTTGAATCTTTAAAGGATGAGATATTTGACGCAACTAAAACGTATATGTCTCGCTTGGGTCCTAAAGCGGCTTTTGCTTATTCAAGTGCTTTGGATGATCCTACCCAGTTAGGCATTAAGGAAAAGATGGTAGCTGCAGGACAAGTATTAGATCGTGCTGGTGTTGTTAAGACAGAGCGTGTTTCTGTAGAAAGCTCTGGTGGTCTGTTTATTCTACCGCCTAAAGAAAGTGACGATGGCTAAGTACACTAAGAAGGAAGACTTAGGTTATTGGATGTTACCTAAGCCTGACTTTAAGAAAAGACAATGGGAAAAGATCCCTAGATTAACTAAACAATATGTTCCCTTCGGTTATGAGATAGACCCTGAAGACGATTCTTGGTTGATTCCTATAGTTAAAGAACTAGAACTATTAGAGCTTGCAAAGAAACATATAAAGCAGTATAGTTATAGAGAAGTATCTGCATGGTTATCCACCCAGTCTGGTAGATACATTTCTCATATGGGATTAAAGAAGAGAATAGATGTCGAAAGAAGACGTAAATCAGTTGCTCAAATTAAGCGCAAGCTTGCCCAAAGGTACAAAAAAGCGATCCAGCAGTACGAAACGCTTGAAAAAGAAAGGGTCGGCTACCACACCTACACCCAAGAGTAAGGCTGAGTCTGCACAGGAAACAGTACCTGCAACAGTAATATCAGCGCCTTATGACGAAGAGGTAGCACAGAACGTAGTATTTAAGCCTAATCCCGGCCCTCAGACACAGTACTTAGCTTCAAGTGAACGTGAGGTCTTGTATGGTGGGGCAGCAGGTGGTGGTAAGAGTTACGCAACTCTAGCTGATCCTTTACGTAGTTTGAATGACCCTGACTTTAGTGGGTTACTTGTACGTCACACAACAGAAGAGTTGCGTGAGCTTATACAAAAAAGTCAGGAACTTTATCCTAAAGCTATTCCGGGGATCAAGTGGTCTGAACGTAAGAGTCAATGGACTACACCTAGAGGTGGCAAGCTTTGGATGTCTTATCTAGATAGAGATACTGATGTTATGCGGTATCAAGGTCAGGCATTTAACTACATAGCATTTGACGAACTTACTCAGTGGTCTAGTCCTTTTGCGTGGGATTATATGCGCTCACGTTTACGTACAGCTTCGCCTAACTTGAGCTTGTACATGAGAGCAACAACTAACCCCGGCGGTAGCGGCCACTCATGGGTCAAGAAAATGTTCATTGATCCTGCTAAGCCTAATACACCTTTTTGGGCTACCAATATAGAAACAGGTAATAGGCTAGAGTTTCCTAGAGGCCACTCCAAAGAAGGTGAGCCTTTATTTAAAAGACGATTTATTCCTGCCAGTTTGTTTGATAACCCTTACTTAGCTGACAGCGGTGACTACGAGGCAATGCTTTTATCTTTGCCTGATCATCAGAGAAAGCAATTACTAGAAGGTGACTGGGATGTAAATGAAGGAGCAGCGTTTCCTGAGTTTAATAGAAAAGTACATGTAGTAGATAGCTACGATATACCTAGAAGCTGGACTAAGTTTAGATCATGTGACTACGGTTACGGAAGTTGGACAGGAGTTTTATGGTTTGCGGTAACTCCTTCAGAGCAACTAGTAGTGTACAGAGAGATGTACGTAACTAAAGTCACAGCTACAGATTTAGCTGATATGATACTAGAAGCAGAAGAAGATGATGGAACTATAAGATACGGCGTACTTGACTCGTCCCTCTGGCATAAAAGAGGTGATACTGGCCCGTCACTTGCAGAACAGATGAACATGAAGGGATGTCGCTGGAGGCCCTCAGATCGTTCTCGTGGTTCAAGGGTAGCAGGTAAGAACGAGATACATCGCCGTTTGCAGGTGGACGAGTTCACTGAAGAATCCCAACTCGTGTTCTTTTCCACCTGCACTCATACTATAGCGCAGATACCTAGTATTCCTCTAGATAAAAGAAACCCAGAGGATGTAGATACAAACGCAGAAGATCACTTGTATGATGCTTTGCGATACGGTATAATGACACGCCCAAGAAGTTCCTTATGGGATTACAATCCTTCAACATCACGATCAGGCTTTCAAGCATCTGATCCAACATTTGGATATTAAGTATGGACCCTAAAGATTTTGACGATACCTACGAGGAAAACATTGAATCCTCTGACTCTTCTTTTATTAAGGATGTATCAAACTCTGATACACTTTTTGACGAGAAGGTAGGAACTATTACTGGTTTCGTTAGTGAGCGTTATAAAAAAGCAGAGGATGCTCGTCTTGTTGATGAAGAGCGTTGGATGCGGGCTTACCGTAACTACCGTGGTATGTACAGTTCAGATGTACAATTCACAGAAGCGGAGCGTTCTCGTATCTTTGTTAAGGTAACTAAGACTAAAACTTTAGCAGCTTACGGACAAGTAATTGACGTACTGTTTGGTAACTCTAAGTTTCCTATTAGCGTAGATCCTACTACTTTACCTGAAGGTGTTGTAGAGTCCGTACACTTTGACGCTAATCCGCAAGCAGAGCAAGGTAAAGACGAACTTACTACTGCATTTGAGCCTATGAAAACACCTTTCACAGGTGATGAAAAGCTTCAGCCCGGTGAGACTTTAAACGACTTACAAGAGCGTTTAGCAGGTATGAAAAACAAACTGGCTCCTGTACAAGAGAAGCTTGTTGAGGGTTCGGGCACGTTACCTAGTAGTGTTACTTTCTTTCCTGCACAAGTGGCAGCTAAGAAGATGCAAAAGAAAATTCATGATCAACTAGAAGAAAGCGGAGCCAATAAACAGCTTCGCCTTAGTTCTTTTGAACTAGCTCTTTTTGGTACAGGTATTATGAAAGGACCTTTTGCTGTTAATAAAGAGTATTCTAATTGGAATGAAGAAGGTGAGTATACGCCTGTAATTAAAACAGTACCTTCTACAAGTCATGTTTCTATCTGGAACTTCTATCCTGATCCTGATGCAGCAAACATGGATGAAGCAGAGTATATTGTTGAGCGTCACAAAATGTCTCGTTCACAACTACGTGCTCTCAAGGGGCGTCCCTTCTTCCGTGACAATGCTATCGACATCTCGCTTAACTTAGGTGAGTCCTACGACAAGAAGTGGTGGGAACAGGAGATGGAAGATGATAAGCAAAGCAGTAAAGCAGAACGCTATGAAGTGTTTGAGTTCTGGGGTTTTGTTGATAAAGAAGTACTAAAAGGATATGACATAGATATCCCTAAAGAGTTAAAAGATTCAGATCAACTTAACGTAAACATTTGGGTATGTAACGGACAAGTACTACGTTTGGTTATGAATCCATTTAAACCTGCACTGATTCCTTACTATGCTGTACCCTACGAAGTTAATCCTTACTCATTCTTTGGGGTAGGTATTGCGGAGAATATGGATGACACACAGACCCTTATGAATGGGTTTATGCGTATGGCGGTAGATAACGCAGTACTTTCGGGTAACTTGTTGATCGAAGTTGATGAGACTAACTTAGTGCCGGGACAGGATATGTCTGTGTACCCGGGCAAGGTGTTTCGGAGACAGGGAGGTGCTCCGGGTCAAGGCATTTTTGGGACCAAGTTTCCCAATGTCGCTGGCGAGAACATGCAACTATTTGATAAAGCAAGAGTATTAGCAGATGAGTCAACTGGATTCCCATCTTTCGCACATGGTCAAACAGGCGTTACGGGTGTTGGTCGTACTGCTAGTGGCATTAGCATGCTTATGGGTGCAGCCAACGGCTCTATACGGAATGTAATCAAGAACGTAGATGACTATCTGCTTAGCCCTTTAGGTAAAGCTTTCTTTAATTTCAACATGCAGTTTGATTATGATCCTGAAATTAGAGGTGACTTAGAAGTAAAATCTCAGGGTACTGAAAGCTTAATGGCTAATGAAGTACGCTCACAACGCTTGATGCAGTTCTTGCAAGTTGCACAGAACCCAACACTAGCACCGTTTGCTAAGATGGATTACATCATTCGTGAGATTGCTATCAGCATGGATCTGGACCCCGATAAGGTTACTAACTCTATGCAAGACGCAGCTATCCAAGCAGAGATCCTAAAGGGGTTCACAGCGCCTCAACAGCCGCCGCAAGGGGTGCCTAGCCCAGAAGGTGGAGAGGCTCCTCAAGGCGCTCCTCAAGCGGCCCCTGAAGGTGCACCACCACAAGGCGCAGCAGATATGAGTGGCGGTGGCGGTGGTAACATTGGTATCGGTGGTGCAGCAGCGCCGGGTGAACAAGGCTTTAGCGGGAACGTACAGTAATGTCATCAATCAGTAGGCTTATATCTAAAGAACTCAAGAATGCATTTGGTATGCCTTCGGGCGCTACTGATAATCCTAAGTATAATCCTCTGTTTAAAGAAGGTAAAAGAGATCCTATAAAGCTATCTGAAGATGAGGAAGCAACTATTTCCACATTACCTGCTGCTGCACAAGAAAGTATAAGAAAAGATATAGAAGAGGGCATAGACTCTACTGTAGTTGCAGAATTTTATAGTCCTTTAGAATCCGCTATACAGGAAGCACCTATAGGTAAAAAGGGTACTAAAGGTCAGAACATAGAAGCGTTTGTGCGTAAACGTGCACCTAAAGTTTCTCAAGGAGAATTAGACTTTAGGCAGTTTGGATTAGAACCTGAAGAAAAGTATACTAAGGATGTGATAAGTGGAGCTTTTGAATTAGATCCCTTAAAGATTAAAGCTTTAAAAAAAGAACCTAAATATAGAGGTACGCAAAGACAGACAGACCTACAAGATTTAGATATAGGTTATCAGGAAATAGGCATTGATGTTATACAAAAAGACTTAGGTTTAATGACGCATCATGGACCTTCTACACTAGCACATGCTAGGTATAGCTATAGACAAGAAACTCCTTCGTATAAAACAGAGGCAGAAAAACTTTCTAATGTAAGATTTGATGAAGATGCTGATTACCTTTTAATAGAAGAACTTCAATCTGATGTAATTCAAAAAATGGTAGACAACCCTGAAAAAGCTAAAGCAGAATCTGTACAAAAATATAGAAAGCAATTTGAATCAGATATAGATGATATAGCCTTTAAAGAAGAATTTTCTCAACCGGGAGACTTTTTTGAAGAGTTTGAAAATTTTGTATTTAACAAATATATACCTCTAATGACAGATAAAAAACTTACAAAGGCTGAAGGTTCTTTAGAACTTAAAAAAATATTTGATAAGGAGTTTCCTAATAGTGATGTTACAGGTTCTGTGAGGTTACGTCTTAATGCTGTTGAAAGATATTTTGAGATGCTTTCTGAAAAGAAACTTAATGTATATGATTTCTCAGGTAAAGCTAATATACTTCAAAACATTAGGTCAGGAGCTATAGATGTTATAGCCGAAAGCCAAATGGTTACCTCTAAAAAAGACACTCCATTACCTAAGCTTACAGATTCTGTAAGAGTCTTATTGCAATCTATTATTGCAGATGCTAAAGCTAATAATGTTGATGAAATTGTATTACCGCCTATTGAAAAGCTTGCAGAGAAACGCTTCTCGAAAGGTTCAAAAGAATATGAGAGTGCTATAAAAAAAGGTTCAGGTTTCTACAATACATATGTTACCGCTTTTGATAAAGCACTTAAGCAATTAAAAGATGAACTAGGCGATCAAATAAAGATAGGCAAAAAAGATTTAAACTATAAACGTGCTGAATTAAGTCTCAAAGAGGAGGCTTTGGCCTTACGTTTTCCTAGAGGAGATTTAGCTAGAAGGTTAAAAGCAGCAGCAGAAAAACCTCAAATTCTACAAGGTAAGTCTATTAATATTAAAGATTTAAAGCTAGATCCTAAAAAGCAGAAACTACGGTTTAACCAAGGTGGCTTAGTACAAAGACCCAACAAATGATAATAAAAAAACTAGTGAACGATAAACCTCTATGGGATTCTTTTTGTGAAACTGTTGATATTAAAATCAGTCAGGTACACAAGAACATGGAACAATTAAAATCACCAGAAGAGTTGTTTCGCTGTCAAGGTGAGATAGCTGCTCTACGTAAACTCAAATACTTGAGGGATGAAATAAATGGCTCTTGAAGATCAGATGAACGAAATGATAACAGAACCTTCTGTTGATCCTGTTAGTGGAAACGAAATACCTCTAGGCTCTACTGCTGAAGAAGTACGAGATGACATAGACGCTAAACTTTCTGAGGGTGAGTATGTTGTACCTGCAGATGTATTACGTTTCTACGGTGTAAAGTTTTTTGAGGATTTGCGTGACAAGGCAAAGTCTGAGTATGCTGAAATGGCAGAAGAAGGACGCATAGGTGGAGAGCCTGTCTCTGAAGAAGGTCCTGAAGATGTAGAGATTTCTGACGAAGATATGATGGAAGGCATCTCTGATGAGGACATGGCTGACATAAAAGCGGTAATGGAAGGTACAGCTTCTTTGCCTATGGATGCCAGTGATGAAGATATGGCTGAAGTACAAAGCGTTATGGAAGGTGAAGCTACAACGACTATGGCACAAGGTGGTATTACTTCTATGCCTAAAGCCTCTCAGATGAATGTACGAGAAGATGTAGACGGTATGATAGACCGCATGTATGAGATGGTTAAGAACAACCCAGAGGTAAAAAAGAAACTGGATGCTAAAGGTATTAAGATGGCAGAAGGTGGTTATGTAAAGGGTTACGCAGGTGGTGGCTTTGAAGAAGGCTCTGAACCTGACTTTTTATCAGGCTCTGATACTGGTCCTGCTCCTAGCTTTCTTTCAGGTATGGGTGCATTAGGTTTCTCCCAGACTTTAGGTGCTACACAAGGTTACTCAGGTCCTAGAGCTACAGAGCTTGTGGACTACTATAATCCTGACACAGGCGCTACTATGCAGATTTCTGTATACTCTGACACTAAGCAGCCTGTAACTCCTGTACCTCAAGGGTTTCAATTAGGTAAACCTCAAGCACCTTCTCGGAGGGATTCTGATGACGATGATGACGATGATAAACCACCAGCAACTAGATGGTATGATGGCATAGAGTTTGGTAATTCTGAGTCTGTTTCTGAGTGGGCTAAGACACAGAAGGGTCCACCTTCCTTACTGAGAGCTTCTGCTATTGGTGCTGCTGGTACAGTTAGTACTGTAGCAAACTTACGTGCTGCTGCTATACTAGAGAAAGCTAAGAATGGCGGTAAAGACAACAGCACTAGTACTGCTTTGAATGAACAAGCTAATACTATGCAAGAAACGTATAGCCCTTTTGAGAAGTTTCTCTCTAAGATGTTTGGTGATTCAGGTGAAGTACAAGCTAAGTTTGCATCTTCGCAGGTAGGAATTAACTTGGCAGATCCTACTAAGAATACTATTGAGCCTACTCCAGAAAGAGACGATAAGGGCGATGGCGGCTCAGATAATAACGGCGGTGGCGGCACCAATGATGATCCAATCACACCAACTCCCCCTCCTACCCGCAAGGATAGTTCAGGTAGTGGCTCAACAAATCCCGGAGACAGAGGATTTACGCCCGTAAGTCAACCACCACCTTCAACACCCAGCAAGGATAGTTCAGGTAGTGGTTCAACAAATCCCGGAGACAGAGGATTTACGCCCAGAAGTCAGACACCTCCTACTAGTAAAAAATCTACAGGAGGAACGCAAGATCAAAGAGATAGAGAAAGTAGCGATTTCGGTGCGCTAAATAAAGGCGGCTTGATGAAGAAACGAAAGTAAAGACTAACCATAATAACTATAAGGCTACCCAGCTACGGCTGGCCCCAACATAAAGGAACTAAACTATGGCACAACTAGAAAGTGTAGAACAACCAAAAGTAGCAGGATTTGTAGATTCTAATTACAGCAATGCTAATAAGAGACGTATTGAAAAAGAGGAAGAGGAACTTCAGAAGCTAGTAGACGGAGAGACTACTGAAGAAGATCAAAAAGTAGAAACCAAAGAAGCCTCTGAGGAAGAAGCCAAAGACGAGAAACTTTCTGGTGAAGAACGTACATATAAGAAACGCTATAGTGATTTACGTAATCATTTAAACAAGCAGTCAGAAGAACTAAAGAAGCTAAAGACACAATTAGAAAATGCACAGGAACGTGGTGAGATACGTGCACCTAAGTCTGATGAAGACATTGCTAACTGGGCAGAGAAGTATCCTGATGTCGCAGCTATCGTTGAGACAATTGCAGAAAAGAAAGCTCAAGAGAAGTTTAACTTAGCTGAAGGGCGTCTACAAGAACTAGACCGTATGTCTGCAGAAGCTGAGCGTAACAAGAATGAAGATGCTATTCGTGATGCGCATCCTGACTTTGATGACTTACGAGAGAGTGATGCCTTTCATGATTGGGCTGGAGAGCAACCTAAGTGGGTACAAGATGCTATCTACGAGAACAGTGATGATCCAAGATCTGTAGTTCGTGTTATTGATCTATATAAAGTAGATAATAATATGGACACCAAGTCTCGTAAGAAGTCTAGTAAGGAAGCAGCATCTGCTGTGGTCACTAAACGAACAACTAAACCTGAATCAAACGACTCAGCAGGACGATTCAGTGAATCTCAAGTTAATAGTATGTCTGTGCATGAATATGAAAAGAACTCAGATGCTATTATGGAAGCTATGCGCACTGGTAAGTTTGTCTACGATATGACAGGCGGCGCACGGTAAATCAAAAATTGTTATTGACAACCTATATTTAGTAAGTATAACTATAGGTGTTATAGGAGTATAGTACAAGCCTCTGAAAAGACTACCTTGTATTATACTCAACTCACTAAGCTAAAAACTAATAAGTTAAGACTTACCTGTTAGAATAGGCCCGTTGTTTTGTTGGTTGGCCGACTGACATAATATACGCACCCTAGAAAGACAGCCTCTTACTAAATGTTACAAGCTTAATTAAACCTAAGCCAAACATCTATGGAGGATTATATCATGGCTTTTACATCAGCAGCAGGTTACGGGAATTTGCCAAACGGCAATTTTAGCCCAGTAATCTATTCAAAAAAAGTACAGCTTGCTTTCCGCAAGAGTACAGTATGTGGTGACATCACCAACTCTGATTATTTTGGGGAGATTTCTGCCCAAGGTGATACAGTGAAAATTATCAAAGAGCCTGAAATTTCTGTAAGCTCATACGCTCGTGGGACACAGGTTTCAGCACAAGACTTAGACGATGAGGATTTCTCCTTAGTCGTTGATAAAGCTAACTATTTTGCCTTCAAGATGGATGATATTGAGGAAGCCCATTCCCATGTTAATTTCATGTCTCTTGCAACGGATCGTGCAGCTTATCGTCTTGCTGATCAGTATGACCAAGAAGTTCTTGGCTATCTGTCAGGCTATAAACAGTCTGCTTTGCATGCAAATGCTGGCGCTGTTAATGACCAAGTAAACGGCACCAAAGCTGTTACTACTGCTGGCTCAGATGAGTTGTTGACTTCAATGAAACTCCGTAAGGATTCATTTGGTAACATCACAACTGGTTCTGCAGGGGATCATTCAATTCCCTTGGCCGCACGTTTGCCGGGCGCTACTGCTCTGCCGACTGCAACTGCTTCACCTGTAATGGTTGTAGCACGTATGGGTCGTTTGTTGGATCAACAGCAAGTTGATACTGCAGGGCGTTGGCTGGTTGTTGACCCGGTATTCATGGAGCTACTTCGTGACGAAGATAGCCGCTTTTTGAACGCCGATTTCGGTGACTCAGGCTCGCTTCGCAATGGTCTAAACCTCAACAACTTCTTTGGTTTCCGCTTGTACGTATCGAGCAACCTGCCTTCAGTAGGCACTGGTGCTGGAACTACAGGTTCTGCAAACCAAAACGCCAACTATGGTGTTATTGTTGCGGGTCATGATTCTGCTGTAGCAACTGCTGAGCAAATCAACAAGACTGAAACTTACCGTGACCCTGACAGCTTTGCTGACATTGTTCGTGGTATGCACCTTTACGGTAGGAAGATTCTTCGCCCAGAAGCTCTTGTTACTGCTAAATATAACGCAGCTTAAGGGAGAATACAAGATGGCTTTACAATCCCCCGTCCGTATTGAGACTGCCGTGATTGCTCACGGTGATCTTACCACTAGTTCAACTCATGACATTGGTACAGTCCCAGACAATTGTGTGGTACTTGCTGCTGGCGCTGAGTGTACTGCTGCAGCTACCATTGGTGGTGCTAACGCAGTGAGCTTTGGTGTAACAGGTGGTGACGTTGATCTGCTAGGTACTGCAGATATTAATGGCGCTAAAACATTGGCTGCTACCACTACTACAGTGAATGGCATCACAAATGTTACTGTTGCTGACACTGTTATCACAGCTAAGCTGGCTGGCTCAAACGCACCTTCTGCAGGTTCGTTTAAGTTCTTTGTAATGTACATGCCTATGGGCGCTACAAAGGCAGCGGCAGAAGTAGATCGTGATACGCTTGCATAAATGAACTAACTTTAGGGGCTGCTTTCTAGTGGCCCCTTTAGGCTATCTTAGGGAAATATAATGGCTTACACTTATCTTGATCTTACAAACGAAGTACTAGCTAGGTTTAATGAAGTAGCTTTAACTTCATCTAACTTTGTCAACTCTCGTGGGTTTCAAACTCAGTGTAAGAACGCTGTAAACGATGCCATTAACTATATTAATACTCGTGAGTTTAGTTGGCCTTACAATCACGCTACGCAGACAGAGACACTTGTAGCGGGAACAACTAGATATACTATACCTACAAATGCTAAGCATGTAGATTATGATACATTTAGACTTGTAGATGATTCTTCTTTAGGAGTAGAAGGTAAATCTCTTACTATCATTGACTATAAAGATTACTTAAATAAGTTTATTAATCAAGAAGACAGATCAGATGTTGGAGGTGCACCCTCTCATATATTTAGAACACCAGATAATAACTTTGGTTTATATCCCTACCCAGATAAAGCATACTCTTTAAAGTTTGAATATTACATATACACTACTGCATTAAGTGCAGCAACAGATGTACCCACTATACCTGCACAATATCGGCAAGTAATTGTGGACGGAGCTACCGCCTTTGGTTATCAGTATAGAGGAGAAGGTGGCGAATATCAGTTAAACTTTGCAAGGTTTGAGGACGGTATTAAAAGCATGCAAACTTTACTGTCCAACAGAGCCGACTACATTCGCTCTACAGTAATATACAAATCATCCGTAGGAAGTTCTTTAGTATAATGGCAGATGAAGCAGGTCTTAATCCTTTTATCTTTCCGTGCCAAGGTGGACTAGTCCTTAATAGGTCTACGTTTACTATGCAACCGGGACAGGCTTTTGAGTTACAAAACTTTGAGCCTGACATTAAAGGCGGGTATAGACGTATCAATGGGTATACTAAGTGGAATAGTAATATTGTTCCACAATCTGTTACTGACACTGAAAAAGTTCTTATGTCAGCTTTTCATAGGGATGAAATTATAGCTGCTAGAGGGACTAAAGTATATAGAGCATCTAAAGGTAGCACTAATACTAATGGCGCTACTACTAACTCAGCTACAAGTATTACAGTAAATAGTACTGCAGGGTTTAGTGCTACGGGTACTATTTTAATTGGGTCAGAACAAATTACTTACACTAGTATTGACTCCGTTACTTTTATTGGTTGCACTCGTGGTGCCAATAGTACAAGCGCAGCAGCACATGCAGATGATGTAGTAGTAACTCAATATTGGACTGAGATTGACACAGGACGTACAGGTGCAAAAAAGTATTCGCACTTTAGGTATAATATGGACGGTGATCCTACTCTTGTTTTTGTTGACGGGGCCAATCGTGCATCTTTATATACAACAGGAAACTCTGTAACTGACATCAACACTACTAATGCTCCAGCAGATCCTCAGTTTGTCACAGGATTTAAGAATGCTTTATTCTTTGCAGGTATGACATCTAATCCCCAAGAGTTAATATTTAGTGCGCCTTATAGTCCTACTGATTTTACACCTGTTAATGGTGCGGGATCAATACGAGTAGACAGCCCTATTACTGGTATATTTCCTTTTCGTGATTCTTTATTTATTTTTTGTGAAGAGCGTATTTTTAGACTTGATGGTAATACTATAGCAGACTTTCAGCTACAGCCCGTATCAAGAAACATTGGTTGTATGAATGGTTTTACTATACAAGAATTTGCAGGTGATATTGTATTCTTAGGTAGAGATGGTTTAAGAACTGTTGCAGGAACTGAACGTATTGGTGACGTTGAACTTGGTTCAATTAGTACCCCTGTCCATCAATTGTTTAATATCTATTCTGATATTTCTGAATTTGATTCAGTTGTTGTACCAGATAAAACTCAATATAGAATATTCTTTTGCGATACGTCTGGTGACGATGCAAGAACTAAAGAACGTACTAAAGGTGTAATCTGTCATAGAACTGCAGAGGGTTACGAGTTTGCTGAAACTTTAGGTATTCAACCTTCTTGCACAGATCACATAAATGAAGATGGTATTGTATATGTAATACACGGCGGTTATGATGGTTATGTATATCAACAAGAGCAAGGTAATACTTTTGATGGTACTACTATTATTGGTAGGTATAGATCTCCAGATATTACTATGGGTGACGCAGGTATAAGAAAACAATTTCAACGTGCAGTAATTAACTACGCACCTGAAGGTTCTGTAAGCTCAGATTTATTTGTGAGGTATGATTACGACTCCCCTGATGCTGCAAGACCTGCAGCTTACCCTTTTGATTCAAGTAAGGTTGTGGCTTTGTATAGCGTGGGTGAGTATGGAACAGTTACATATGGTGGTCAGTCAAACCCCTTGATCAGACAACCGATAGAAGGTTCAGGCTTTGCGATAGCATTGCGTGTTGTGGATAATGGTGTATCAGTGCCTTATTCACTTAAAGGCTTTCAGTTAGAATTTAAAGCAGCCGCTAGGAGA
>Ga0181399_1000232_pt1 | contig 20844 bp, 12 predicted proteins | sample 22SPOviralmetaG_FD_130128 | JGI IMG/M metagenome (GOLD analysis project Ga0181399, IMG submission 130128) | Marine viral communities from the oligotrophic San Pedro Time Series (SPOT) site, San Pedro Channel, CA, USA - 22 SPOT_SRF_2011-05-21 | ecosystem: Environmental > Aquatic > Marine > Strait...
AGTATATGCGTCTTCAACATCAATAGAGAATACACCCGTAGTTGAGTTGTAAGATAAATCTCCACTTGCACTTACCGCACCCCTTGCGCGAGCTGTAGTATGATATTGATTAGTTGAACCTTCCGCTAAATCGTCTGTATCATGATTAGATATATCTGAAGTTTGACCTGTAACATTACCTGTTACGTTACCTGTGAGATTACCTTCAAAGGTTCCTGCCACGAATGTTTCTGAACCTACTGTCCACTTGTCAATAGTCTCGTTCCATATCAAAGTCTTATTAGTTGCGTCACCACGTTCAACTTCTATACCGCCATTCTCGGTTGGACTTCCTGTAGCGTTTGAGTTAACCACAATTACATTATCTGCGAGTAATAATGTTTCGGTATTGACAGTAGTTTGTGTTCCTGATACAGTAAGATTACCTGATATGATCATATCATTAAAGGTAACGTCTGAAGTGGTCGCAACAGGTTGCCCTATGGATATTACTCCATTATTATAAGTAACCCCTGTTCCCCCTGAGAACATTCCCTTTACATTAGCAGAGTCAATATTCAACTCACCACTACTTATGTTTAAACCTTTGTTTGCGGTTATATGTGCGCGAACTTCTGCGGCACTTGGTCCAGTATAAGTGAATGCCCCTGTTCCAGAGTTATATGTAAATGACCCATCACCTCCACCATCAACGGCAGAAACGTGTGCGCGTGCTTCACTTGCACTTGGTCCAGTATATGTTACTACACCTGTACTATTATTGTACGCAAGAGAACCATCTCCTCCTGCATCTGTTACGGATATAGAACCTCTTGACCTTGCGTCAGTATAATATAAGTTACTTCCTTCGGGGAGTTGTCCTGTATTCGCAAGTCCAAGGTCGCTATCAAAGTTTGCTTTAGTATATACATTCTCGACATCGAAAGAGAACTGACCTGTTGAAGAGTTATATGAGAGGTCACCGCTTGCAGATAATATACCACGTATAGTTCCTGTCGTTGCTGAATCTAGTGAAGTAACATCTGTTAATGCAGCGTTCGTACCAAAGGTAAACGTGTTAGCGGCACTATCGAAAACGATAGACATGTTATTACCTGTAGCAAAGTTAGTGGTTTCCCACTTACCCCCTAATGCCTGATACGCAAGTATAGAACCAGAAGTCTTTCCTGTAATATCTGTACCACCTAAGTTACTGATATCAAAAGCACCCGCAGTAACTCTTTTTACAGGAGTTCCTACTTTGAGTGTCTTTACTCTAACTGTAGTATCCTTATAGACAACAGCATTTATTTTAATCTTTGGGTCTCGGTATATAACTGAAGGCATATTTAATCTATCTTGTTACTGAGGGTGAAACTTCTACTTCTCCTTGGAGTATTCTTTCAATAATAGTATTATTATTTTCGTCTACAAAGGAAAGTTCTACGTCATACACATAACGACCTCTTGTTTCAAGGGCATCTGTGACTGCGTTAGTTAGGGATAATGTTACGATACCATCAGTTGGAGGTGTCGCAATAACTGAGTTGAAAGATACTGTGGCAGGGTCTCCTGCTGAGTCAGCATATCTTCTTTTCATTTTTGAGGTAACTGTTTTATTTGTTAAGTTATAAACACTACCACTATCGTGAACGAGATGGATTTCTATCGCGACGTCTGTGCCTTGGTTTATTACAATATCTTCGTGTGATACTAGTGCCATTTTCTAATTCCGTTTTACTTAATCGTTACATCTATTTATATGTTTTTGTAACCCTATAATTGGGAAATAAAAATATATTTTATGCTTGACTTTTATACGAAATTATAGTATACTTAAAGTACTCTTTAGGGAGGGTTGGATATACATATATTTTTTACACTACACGTGTATATATATGTTTTATGCAGTTCTTACATATAATGTATATGTTGTTATACTAGTAGTACCGCTTTTAATTTCATCTGTTTGTGCTGTATCCGTTTCTGTAAACTCATACCATTGACTTCCGGAGGGAGCGCCACTCACTGCATTTCCCCTAGTATATGTTTTACCATTAGAGGTTCCGCTGATAGTTGTATCGCTCGTATTTGCTGGACCAGCAGAAGCAACAACCGAACCACCAACTTTTACAGATATTCCGTCAGTAAAAAAATCTTGTGGATTACTTGTAGTAGTTTGCCAATGATTACTAGAATTTATATTCGTGTATAATGTTGTTGTATTTTCTTCTTCTACTATATTTCTTGTATCAACCGCACTTCCTTTTGCTACCCAAGTACCTGTCTCAGACGGAGGAGAAGTTCTAATTAGATATGAACCAATAGGTTTAGCACTACTTGTTATTGTAGAAAGATATCTATCAAGACATGCCTTTACGGTCTCTCTTCTATGAGCATCTGACATTACTATGAGACCTTTATAAGTCCCTGTCTTTGCGTTAAAGGGTGAAGAAGTTCCTCTTGCAACCGCCATCAAATTAATCGCGGATGGGACACCTGTAGTCATGCTTGTTCTTTGATATAAATTATAAACTGTTGATGTATCATCTGCCCTAGTATCAGTCATAACATTTGCAACCGCAATATCATAATCACCACTTGGCGCTGTTGTACCTAATTGAAAAGTTCCTGGATAGTTTCCCGCGTATATAATTTTAGCAAGTTCTTCTCCGAGTTCTAATTGGTCGGTATCATTAAACTCTTGTATTCTTGTTCGATTACTTACTTGGTGTTGATATAAAGGATGACGGAAATTAGAGGGTTCACTATATGTAGCATCTTGTTGATATACAATTGTGTCTGTTGTTGTAATAGCAAGGTCGCCTGAACCATCAGTTCCTTGATCACCTACGTCACCTGATTCACGACCTGTGTTAGTGAACGTCCCGATACTCAAATCAGTACCACCTTGATTTGTTTTACCAAGTGAACCAAGTACTGATTCACTATAAGTTCCTGAAGCAGTCTCTAACTCTAACCCCGCAAGATATGCGAGGTATTTATATTCATTATCTACACCAGTAGTTGTTATCTCCTGAATATCAGGTTCACCTACGGTTTTTTGTTTTAATGGTGTTTTAGGCATAAACTAATCCTAGTTCAACTGTGTTCCTGCAGCATTAAACACTAATGGAACAGATGCCGCAGTAGCATAGTATGCACTACTTTGACCATCGAGTAAGTCAGCATCTAACCCAGAACCTGCACCATCAACAGTTTTAATTGCGGCCAGTAACTGAGCAGGAGTTTCATAAACGTTTACTTCAGCACCTGCTGTAATACCATCTAATTTATTTTTTAAGGTAGTTGTAAAGTTATTATCAGTTGGAGTATCAAGTACGAAATTTATATCGCCAGTAGTATCTTGATAAGTTACTGTAATTCCAGTTTCAGTACCACCCAACATTCCACCAACTATATCTTGTACTTGTTCATTAGATAATTGTGTATTAGTATCTGTTGATGTGATTGTGATTGTACTTGCGTCTGTTCTTGAAACAGCTGTTCCGCCAGCACCTACAAATTTTACATCATCTGTTGTTGACCCGGAGTGACCTGTTCCACTTAATCTTAGTTTTATACCACTCGATGATACGACTGAAGTTGAGTATTGATTTTGTGTGTTTGTGTCTGTGTCTGCAACCCAAGGCACGTTGACATACATTTTACCCGATGATAACTCAACTGGATAATTCCGATTCGCACCATCTAACGTATAACCAATTTTAACAAGACCTAGTGCAGAAGAAGTTGCGGTTGAATAAGTAGTATTAGTATCTGTAGAACTAATTACTCCACTTCCTGAAATACTTATATTAGTTCCTGCTGATATTTGACTTAGTGTTACATCAGCACCTGAATCAATACCACTTAACTTAGTGGTGTTAGCAAGAGTTTCTGTATGAAGTTCATTGATTGCACCTACAACATCTGAATCTTCACTTGTTAGCATTTGAGTAAGTGTACCTATTATGGTATTGTTTGCTGATGCACCGCTAGAATTAATTTGATTTATGTCGCCTTGTAGTTCATTAATTGCTGCAACTAAATTAGTTCTATCAACAGTAATATCAGAACTTAAACTACCAAGTGTACCTATAGCAGTAGAGTTTGCGGATACAGCAGTTACTGTACCATAATATGAACCATGTTGTCCATCTAACAAGTCAGCATCTAATCCTGAAGTTGTACCATCAACGGTTTTAATTAAAGTTAGTGTAGCAGAAGCAGTTCTATTTACTTCAGCACCTGCGGCAACACCGTCTAGTTTAGTTTCTTGCGCATTTGTCATAAACCTTTTATTCGATGCATCTGTCATGTTCGCAGTACTGAATGTAGGTGACGCGCCAGATATAACAGATTGGTCTAGTGCTTTTACGGCAGCACTGTCTGCTAACTCTGAGTCCATCAAAGCGCCTGCTAAAGTTACATTAGCAGTATCGGTTACGTCAGCATTTGTTTCTACAGTATCTAACTTGGTTTCCTGCGCATCAGTCATAAACCTTTTATTGGTTGCATCTGTAAAGTTTGCAGTTCCAAAAGTAGGTGATGCTCCTGAGATAACAGATTGATTTAATGCCTTTACAGAAGCGCTGTCTACTAACTCTGAATCCATCAGCGCACCAGCAGCAGTTACATTAGCAGTATCGGTTACGTCAGCATTCGTTTCTACAGTATCTAACTTAGTACCATCTACAGAAACATCTCTTCCGTCCACAGTACCTGCTATAGTTATGTCACCGCCCATAGTGACATCCGCATTAGCAAAGGTTATTGCGGCAGTACCTCCACTTTTGATTACTGAAGTAGCACCAAGTTCTACGTCATTTGGAATTGAAACACCCCCAGCAGTCGTAGCAAGTCTACTTATGGCATCATGATATAAATTTACTGCGCCATTATAAGTGAAAGACGCCATATTTTCGTCAGCAGATTTTGCTTTTATATATATTGAGTCGCCCTTGATTATTGAGTTAGTGGCATCGTGTAAAAGTATTAAATCTCCACCTGTACCAACTTGTATTTCTTTATTATCTAATAGAGTTAGGTCTCCTGTTAACGCAGTAGTTGCGGCATCAAGTGATATAGTACCGCTTGCATCGATTGTAAATGCTCCGGAGGTAACATTAAATGCGTTTGTACCCGCAGATATTTCATGTGTAGATGCATCGAAGACGTCTTCTATTGAATTAATTGCTCCAACAATACTGGTTTTAACAGCAGTAGTTAAAGCTCCAGTTGCTCCTAAACCTGAAGAAACTGTATTGAATTTAGTTACTAAATCCGAGAAGGTATTTGTAATAATAAGTTGTGGTTCTTGTGAATACTCTGCCATTATAGTTTCTCTATTATTGTGTTTAAGAGTTGTTTCATCTCAGAGACATCTGTCTTAAGCTGTTCGAACTCCATTTCCTTTTGTTTTCTTTTTAGTTTTCTATCTCGTGCGGTTTGTATTTCTTCTTTATTTATATTAACTATCCCGCCCGTTCTTCTGTTACGGGCAAGACCTACTCCATTTTCAACACGTATTAAGTTTGAACTCATTATACTGCCATTGCTATTGACCTAAAGTCTTTAAATACAGGAGGGGCACAGGAATTATTACTTGTCATAACAATTTTATATTGATATTGAGTAAACTCTTCAATATCTCCACCTTGACCACCTATCAGATATCTATACTCACGGAAGTTTTTATCGTCTGTAGGGATAACCTGTTCTCTTGGCTCTAATGTCCAATCTATATCAAGAATATTTTCACCATCCTGTGCAGTTCTCCAATATAATTCGAAGTCAGCACCCTTCGGTCTTAATGCCGATACAATAACTTTTAAACCAACAGAAGTATCTTCAAGTACTTGAACTGAAGATATATGTTTCGCAAGAGAGGAACCACCTGAGGATTTAGTCTCTGGAACATAATTTAACGGAACATTAAATCCTAGATGTTCCGATGGTGAGCCTGATATTTGTCTATCGATAAGATTACTTATAGTAGTTAATGAAGACCTTTGGCCATCTATGATTGGTGATACGTTTGAATTAGTTGTCGATAACTTGATATTAAACGTTGTCGAACGCTCTCCAGCCCCAAGTTCTGATGTTTCTTTAGCTTCATTAGCAATTAATTTCGGAGAATCAAAATAGTTTTCTTCGCCTATTATAATATCAGAACTAAACGAACTAGATTTTGTATATGGTTCTTCAGAACCTGCGAAAGACACGCCTGACATAAATTTAACACTACAAACTATATTAGTGTCGTCTGGTAGTATTGTTGTGAAATTTGGAACACAACCATCAAATGGTATTTGTCTATCAGTAACCATAGTGGAACCGCCAAATCTACCTGAAGATGTCGCGGCACTATCAGCATTAAATTTAATTCCAAAACCATCTGATACAGTAATAACTTTACTGCCCATTATAGATGAACCTAATATTCCGTTATATACTGTATCAGAATCAAGACCTGATATATTTATTGACTCAGCTATATTAGCTGGAGCATCACCTTTAATATATCCGTGGTTTGGATTATACATAGTGATTGTATTACTTCCTGATTCAGAATATAAAGCATTAGGTATTAATAATTCTTTTGGAGCATCACCATTTTCGAATACAGCATTACCGCCCGCAGTATCAAATATTGCTTGATGAATTACAAACATTAAATCTTTTGTTTGGTCTGGTTCCCATGTAGAACCATTCTGAGACTTAAATAATGACCCCATAGCAGGTTGTCTATTAATACGTTTTTCTGTTGAACCTAACTCAAACTCATATGTTTCTGCGACATATGCTTCGTAGTTGGTTGACTCAGCAAGAAGAACAATAGCATATTCTGTATCTGGGTTTAGGAAGATAGGTTCATCAAACTCAAAGGTTGTTGGCGCAGCAAGTACGTCAGTTGAAGTCTGTCCTGCTGGTAACGCAACAGCAGAAGCTGAAACAAACTTAACAGCATTAGAAATAATATCTGTTGAAGAAGGATGCCCATTTATCATAGGTCTAATTTCTAATGCAACAGCGATTGAATCGTCTTTAGTTTTAAAGAAACAATCTATCTTAGTAACGTATATACCTGAACCTGTTGGGACACGGAAAGACTGAGCAAGAGGGTCTCTATGCGTTGCTGGTTGTGTCCTAGTCCTTATCATTGGTCTAATTATAGTTGTACGAGTTGACGTTACAGTCTGTTGACGGGTTTCTAAAGTTCCTTGCGCGATATAATTGAATCTAGCAGAACTTGTAGCAAGAGTATCATCGTTTTGACTAATATCAAGAAGTTTAAACTCACGAGTACCAGCGCGGAACCTAATCCCAACATCCTTGTTTGTATCAACAGGAAGTGGGTCTCCATTTTCATCTCTTGGAACAGGGTTACAAGGAATAAAGAATGAACCTTCTATTTTACCGTCAACATCTGAAACTAAATTTGTTGACCCATTCGGGTGTGATGTTTTGTCTCTATTTAATTTATGATCAACTCCATCAATTAACTTTCTTGCTTCAGCAGTAAGAGCAGACATTCTTATGAATGGCTCAGTCGCATGTTGTCTTACAAAAGCATTTACTTGTGTATTATCAAAGAATGGGAAGTATCTTGTATTCGGTCTTAGACCTTCTGCCTTGAAGAATACTTTTCTTGAACGAATAAAGGGTAAGAATGTCAAGGATACTTGTCTATCCCCTGTAACTTCACGGATTGTTTGAGTGCTTATAACAATACGAGGAGAGAAAGGTAAAGAAAAGTCTTGCGCTCTTCTAGATGTTTGCATAGCAACATTACCAATACTACCAAGGAAACCGCCACCATTTCTAATAGTTGGTGGAGGTGTTATAGGACTTCCGTTCCAGTTCCAAGTTCTTGTTCCGTTAAACCCATTAAATAGATTTTGTACATATGGCCCATACCCTATTATTGGAAGAAAGTTTTGAGTAGAACTTCTCATAGGATAAACTCTGCCACCATCGTTAAGGTCGCCTAAATCATCTATCGCTGTTTCTTCAATAACATTTTCTGGAAGGAATACTGTGTCTTGCCACTCATCAGAGGCAGGAGACATTGTAATATTACCTATTCCTGTAAGTACTGCGAATGGATTTACGTTTTCTGAACCCGAAACTAGTTTCTGAGATATAGCTGAGTCTTCACTATATTTTATATAAACAGTATCGCCTTTTAATATAGTGTTTGTAGATTTATCGGAATCATACACTAAAGAAATATTATTATCATATTGTTGCGGTAATAATACTCCTAATGACGGGTCAATCGCAGAACGATTGTTAGGATTTTGGCCATCAATAAATGCTCTGTTTTTAAAGTTATCTACAAAGAAACCTGACTTACTACGTGGATTGCCCGCAGAATCTAATACAAGTATAGATGATGTATCAACTTCTAATAAAGATAATGACGTAACTTCTTCAAGTTTATCTATTCTCTTTTCTAAATTAGATATATCTCTCATAGTAAATCGTTTTGATTCTATTGGAGTTACAGAAGTATCTTTCGAATTTAATCCATATCCATTATGATTTAAATTAAATAACTCTAAAGAATTTTCTGGAGCAGAAGGAATTTGAGTATTAAATCCTGGCTCACCCTGAACCAATTTAACATCTCCTTGAGTTGTTATAAACACTTTATCTGCTCTTGGTAGATAGTATTCTATATCAGCTTGGAAAGCGTCACCATTCGTTGGTAATTCATTTATTGCTACTCCTGAACCTACGAATAAACCATCTGAGTCAACCGAAGAACGGAAGTCGATAACGTCACGTAGATTAATAGAGCTTCTATTATTTGGTTTAAAGTCTGGTATACCCTCATATGGAACCGTAGAAGCTGTTCCGTATGAATTAACTGAGAAGAAATCTCCAGAACCGTGAGTAAAGTGTCTAAACTTCACAAAAACATCTCCGGAAGGAGCAGTAGTTCCGTCGTTAACAATAAGTCTTGCATTTGCGTAATGACTTGCTCTTTGACCGTTATCAATAGTAAATCTTGAGCTCAAATCTATACCATCTGAATCTGTTTGTTTTATGACACTTACATCATATAAGTCTGTTGCATGTAAATCTATGAAAGAAGCGTTACCAACCGTTGTGATTGAAGCTGTTTTAGTTATTACTGAACTAAGAGACTTTTGTCTAGGCGAAGGTGTTCCTTTGTTTACCTTTACATATAGTGTTAGAGCTGTATTCGGTAATCCCGCGAAGGTTAAGTTAGCAGTTCCTGTGCCTGAAATACTTGATGGCGTTACTACAACTCCAGTATCGACGCGTGTTATTAAAATCTGACCTGTATTAACAAAAGTTTCGCCGCTAGTAGTTAAACCAATAGTAAGCGCCCCTCCGGATGGAGTGCCTGTAATAATCCTTTGAACTTCAAAACTTGGGTCTGTTACTATTCTTGGGCGTGGGTTGTTTGTTGGATATACAAGATTTACTTTATTAGTTTCTTTTAATATTGATTTTGCTGGACTACCTTCTTGTAAAATAAGAGCAAAATTGCTAGTGTTTAATCCGATTGTTTTAACATTTCTTAATGATTGTCCACTATTCATTTTAATATCAAATAGATACACTTTGAAATTGCTTCCATCTTTTTCTACATATCTTACTTTAGCAGTACCTATAACATTACCGCTTGGGTCAGTTGTAGATGTAGATAAGTTAACAATTTCAAAGGTTGCTATATTTAATTTACCTTTTAACGAAGAGCATATAAAATATGAACCATAAGTTAAACCAACGGTATTATTTTGAATAGTAGTAGTTGTTCTTGGTTTCGGGACTATTAATGAAATCGGTCTATCATTAGTCGCACGATATCCGTTTACATATGCTATGCCGCTTGAAATATTAATTAATGTATTTGTTCCACTATCTGATAATGAAGCATTAAATTTCTTAGCGATATAATTACCTGACTCCTCTTTCGTTCTTTCGGCAAGGAGGTCGGTTATTTTATTGTAATCATCTGTACCTGATGCTTGATCAACTATTTCTCCATTTACAACATGACAATAGAAAACGAAATTTTCGTCTGCAGCGATTTGGTCTTGTGTTGTAAGAGTTAGTTTGATACGGTATCTATCTGCTCCTGGAGAAGTTACGTTCGGTGTAACTCCCTGATTATCAAATAATGCAGTATCGTCAGAAGTAGTAACAATATCTTCTGTTATTTTAAAACCAACAATTTTAGTAGCATTGTTTGTGTACTTAGAAAGTATTAAACCTTGAGGATTAACGAAAACAAAGTGACCTCTTACAAAGAAATCTCCTCCATCATTATGTATTTTAGAACCTACTCCTGTAGAAGGGTTTACTGCTGTATTAGTTGTTTGTACTTGAAGGGTTGTACTACCGTTACTTATACTCTCGCCCGAATTAAATTTTACAGCTGTTGTTCCTACCGAACCACCTGAAGTGTTTGTGTACTGAACATAAAGTGTTGCAGGGTCTGTATCGGTAGCAGCAACAACTTCTAATACCCTTGCTTTAACTGTTGAAGCAGCACCTGTAAATTCTGTACCAACTAGAGTTGTGAGGTCTGTAGGCAATACGCTTCCACTCGTAAGTTTAACAAACCTATAATCGTTATTAATACTTGGTCCGCCAGGATTTACGGCAGCACCATCTTTAAATATATTACGACCAAACCTTGCAATCTCCTCTTGGATAATTGTTTGCATCTGAGTGAGTTCGCGTGCCTGTAACGCGCGACCACTATTGAAAAGAATGCGATGATAGTTATCACTATCTTTAAAATCGTCTTTGTATGTTGACGAAAAGACATTTGAAGTAAACGTGGTTGGCATTATTCTATTATCCTAAAGTTGTATGACTATTTTAATATCTTCTGTTTGGTCTGAGGCACGTGTTACTGCCGCCCTATTATCTATATATAGTAAATCTCCAGTAAGAGTTTCTACCTCTGGCAACACAAGAGATGAAGAACCATGAAGAATCCCTTCACCAGTACCGTCTGTTTCTTCAACGGTTTCTCCATTCGTAAAGTTTCCGTATCCTGTTTCGTCGTTTTGATGATACCAAACGTTTGTACCATCAACCTTATCAATAATACCTTTTATACCAGAGCTAAGACCTATTATATTTTTATCTGGAGTAAATGCATCATCTCCACTTGCTCCAGAAGAGAAAACTAATTGTTTCAGAGCAATACCTGTTGCTGATGTAAATAAGGTTCCTGCCGAACTATCTAATATATTTCTAAACAACCCTACTTGACGGAAATCGTTTCCTACTACAAAATCATTACTTTCTGTTCCTGCAGGTTTAACCCCCAACATAATATTAGATGAAAGTAGGTCTTGTCTTGGGTCTGAACCAGCACCGTTTTTAGGAGCAAATATAGGTCTTATCTTAGCAGGTTTTGTTGGCGAACCGCCTGACTGCGTTACAATTGCATTCGTATATCCTGAACCTAAACATAGTGTTGAGGCACTATCCTGAACATCGACTTTAGAAACAGAAGTTCCAGATAGTGCAGCAACTGCTTTCGCTTTTGTACCATCACCAACAATCGTTAATGTTGGAGTAGAGGTATATCCTTCGCCACCAGAGTCAAGAGCATAACCTATTATCTCTCCGTCAACTGCTGCGGTTTGTACTGCGAGTTGTTCCGTATCTGATGCCTGAGTTCCTGAACCAATTTGTTTCTTAACAGGTATAAAGTTAGCTGCCATAAATTTACTAGCGTCTAATGCAGAGATAGAATATAAAAACTTCCATCCATAATCGTCTGAAGTAATAAACGTTGTACCGCTTGTATTACCAGAAGGTTGTATTGTAGAATCTAAAGGGTCTCCCTGAGCGTTTTTTGCTTGTTGAACGCATATATAAACTTGGTTATTATCATTCATTACATAATAAGGAAAGTCTGGATATGCTGATGTTTTATCGCTATATGCAGAATATGTTGTACCCGAACTCCAATTGTATCTTGGAACAACAAACGATATATCTGAAACTTTCTTAACGGACTGAAGTGAATTTCTAAATAATCTTGCTTCAACATCATGGTTTTCTACAGCCGGAGCAGTGTCTGTTGCGTTCCAATCATCTGACCTACCAATACCAATATAGTATTTATTAGATGCTGAATCATTAAAGTCGTTCAATAATAATTGAATCATTTCTCTTTTAAATTTACTTGTTACTATTGCCATTTTATGCTACCGTTCCACCATAAGTTGATTGTATTTGCCAGTGATTTCCGTCCCACAATAATGTTGCGGTCTTGTGTTGTGCTAATGCGATTGATGCCCCAAATCCAAAATTAGAACTAACCTGAGTTGTTGTTGCCGCGCCTGAACCTTTATTTGTAAGTATTTTTAGTTGTCCTACAACTGTTCCGTTCGCAAGTGTTGCGGCAAGAGGAGAACCTTTATTAAATACTGTTGTTGTCTTAACAAGAGATACCTCACCATCTCCCCCTTGTGTTATAGATTCAAATGCGAAACCCGATGCTATTGTAACAAGTCCTGTACCTTTACCCGCAATATTAAGTCCAACATTAGTTGAACCTGTTGATTCTAGTATAGGATTATCCGTTGCTATTGTACTTGTTATTTTTAAATTATTTACTATAGTTCCTGACAGAACAGGAATAGTTAATATTGTATTACCACTTCCATCGTTTATACTTGTTGAAATATCAGGAGAACTCATAACAGGAGCTGTAAGTGTTTTATTAGTAAGTGTATCTGTTGTTGTTCTAGCAACTAATGTATCTGTTGTTGCAGGTAATGTTATTGTTACGTCTGCGGTTGAAGCAGGGCCAATCAGTGTTGCCTTGTTTGTACCATTATTAGTACCTTCTAAAAATTCTATCTTACCCGCAGTAGTTGCAGTAGGACTTAATATAGGGTTTGTTAAAGTCTTATTAGTGAGAGTGTTAGTCGAAGTATCTAAAACCACATTACCTGATGCGTCTGGAAGAGTAAGTGTTCTATCTGCGGTTGGGTCTGTAGGAACAAGAAATGTCTGGTTGTTATTAACAGAAGAACCTTCAAAGATAATACCTTTAGTTATCGCGTCGAGTGAAACTTTTGATGAAAGAGTATCTCCTCCTAATATAGCATAGAGCTCATCAAAATTTGCTTGAATCTTTGCTGCACCCTGACGAAGAGTATCACCCGTACCGTCGTTTGCGGCAGTTCCTTTATTTAATGTTTGTTTAGTCATTAATATATCCTAATTCTTTATTCTATTTATATACTTTTTTAACTCAAATGACCGAGATTTGATAAATATTCGTCTGAATCTGCGCTATAAAATACGTGTCTTCCTTGGTCTAATGTCTCGAATGAGAAGTCGTTAGAGAAGTCCATACCATTTGTTCCAACTTGGTCTGAATCATCAAACGTTGGTGATGATGCAAGCTGTGCTTCGCGTAAACTACTGTATTGATTATTCATATCTTGTAATGATATTGTGCTGCTATTATTTAAACGTAAGTTAACTATCTCTGGTCGTATCCTACTAAATATTCCGTCTGAGTCAACATTAACATCATCTACAAGTGACGTATTATCAATCGTAGCGAATGTAGCAAATGATGCCTGACTGTGTACAGCTAATGGCGGTGGCGGTTCAATCAGTACATCTTCCGCAGAAATAATTTCTGTTGCGGAACTTATTATCTGTACTTGCGAACCTAAAAATGTTCCAGCAGGATGAACAAAAAGTTTGTATACATCTTTCCATTTACTTTGTGCTAGGTCTGTCTTAATAAGTATAGCATGTTTCTGATATAACTTATTATTAGTTATAAACTTTTGACTTTCTGCCCCTATATTATCGCCCACATTAAAAACATTATTTTTGGTGTATATAACTTCAGGGTCTACTCCAAAAAACGTTCTAAAGAACTGTTGTATAGAATACTTAGTACCCTTTGACCTAAACAATACATTAGAGTATTTTGATGACGCACGTTTATCCTGAAACCCTTCGAAGAAAGATTGACCCAACAACAACTCGTCTTCAATGAACGCGAGTAAGGATAGGTCGGTCTGTGTTATATCTCTACTTTTATATAACTCATCAATAAGTCTGGAGGGCGATTCTGAAGATTCCTCAAATTCATAGTATTGATCAAGAAGTGTAATTAACTTTGGATATTCTTCACGAAAAAACTCTGGTAAAATTTCTTTAACATGATACTTCCTTACAGAAAGTTCTCTTCTGTCTAAATCTTCTAGTGTTATATCACCAACTGAAGACATTAGTTAGTAACTCCAGAAACAACATCAACTATTGAAGTGAATGATTTAGCGCTATCATACTCAATAATATCTTGTCTGAGGGGAGATATAGCACTTTGGTTAGCGGGAGTTACACTTAACTTAATAAAGTTATCTGAACCTATAAACGCATCAACTTGAAGTCCAACAATATTTACTACATCATTAGAATAATCTCCGGAGTTATCAACAATTACAATCTTTTGAACCGTATCAAATATTTCTAATTTATTTGTCTTTAGTCTATTCCTTATTATACAAGGATTACCTCTAAAGCTAAATGGACTAGACGTAATTCTATAAAGCAAGTCATCATTATCAGCAATAGGAGCTGCATACCTTATCTTATGATTTTGTATAGCTGTAAGCGTAGGAGTAAATCTTCTTTGCATCTTTATTTCTTGACGTGAAGAAAGAACAGCTGAACTTGACTCATCAATTAATGTAAGTAGATTTGATTTTCTAAACGATTGACCAAACTTGCCTGTTATTCCCGCAAAGTAATTATCTATTACTTGATTTACGTTACTTTGAATTGTATTTCTTGATAGTGTTGTTAGGTTTTCACTAAACTGAAAAAACGTTGTTGTTTCTATAAATGTTTTTATAGGGTCTTGAAACTTAACATCAAATGATGCTACAGATAATTGTTCAGATAGTTGTAGTATTTCATTTTTTATTCTTGTTTGGGTCGGTACATCGTCTGTATCAAATAAAATTGACACGAAGACTACACCATATTCTGGTTCAAGCGCATCTTCTCCACCAAAGGATTGTATGTCTGATATAAATGAGGAATAGTTTTTGAGTATCAATGAAGAGTAATCCGAGGCAGTTACCATCCTGTTCTGTGAAGCATATTGGAAAGGTGCGTTCTTACGAATACTTTCTATAGTCTCTCTCGTGTCTCCCCCAACAGATACTATTTCAGTAGAAACAGTTACGGGATAATTAATGCCATTAACTGTAACAGAATTTTGTGAGGAAAAGGTCTTGGCATTATTTGCTAGTACACCAGCAACACTAAGATACTCAACCTCAATTCTTCCACCTAAAGTAGGAGCTTTCCCTAGAGTTACACCATTACCAAAAGATAATTCGAATAAACCGTTCGGAGCTTCTTTCAGTATATAAAGCGTGGAGTTTTCATTAATAACTGTTGCGTTAATAATGTTTGAATATGTAGTAAAAGTTGAAGTAGAAGTATTTTCAAAAACTTTTACAACTACTGTTGAAAGGTCTAATGTTTTATCTGGTATAACATATATAGGATTATCTTTTGATTCTAATGTTATGAACCGCTTACTTCTAAGTGTTCCTTCTGATATTTTTATATCTTTACTTCCAGATAAATCTTTAAAAATATAAATTCCGCTATTATCTTCATCATCTGTTGCTATTAAAGATTCCCTAGTTTGAAATACATAGTTTATTTCATCAATTGACGTATTAAATTTAAAGTTTTCGTTTATTCTAATAGTTGAAGGTCTTCCTGAAACGCCACTTAAATTTATAGAAAGGTTTACAATAGCTTGTGACGCACTTCTTGAATTAGGAATATAACCAATACCTTCTGCCAGAGATACGATTGAACTTCTAAGTTGAGCAGTACTAAGGAATGATTCATTTAACGCAAAGTTTGCGGTAAGAGCATTAAAGTGTGTATTATAAGCCAGAACATCTAGTATACTTGATATACCAGATGCTTCAAAATTAAAGTCCGTAAACTTCCCAGAGTTTTTTAAGGATGTTTTTAGATTATTCTTTATAGAATTAAAATCTAATGCGGTTGATGTTATTGCTGTCGTCATTTATCTTAACCTTGCTAGATTTGTAGTAACTTGAAATACTTGAGGAGAGTTTATAATTTTGAAAGTAACAGTAACGTCTACAGTATTTTTATAATCTTCTAAATTATAAACTTCTATATTCATTATTCTAGCTCTCGGTTCACTCCTACGAATTGCTGATGCGAGATGTCTTTTTATATAAAAATCTGCCGTATCACTCATTAACTCAAATAAGAACCTTCTTATATCAGCTCCAAATTCTGGCCGAAAAGGTTTTTCAAGTCTGTTAGTCATAAGTAAATTTTTAATCGATTGTTTTACTGCTGCAGCATTCGTTTTAGAATAGAAATCTCCGCTCGTAGGTTTAACCGCAAGCGTCAAATCTATATCTTTATAATCACGCTTTCTTGATATAGGAACTGAGTTGGTTCCTAAGTCTGCGTCCTCTTGTGCGAATGCTCTTCTTGTCATAGTTCTATTTATACGTTTTTGATAGTGTTATTTAATTTTATTTATTTTATCCTGTAAATTCTGTAAATGCGTTATCCGCCATTAACTCATTATTAAAATAAGTGTTTACCTCTTTTAAGAAATTTGCTTCATATTCCGAAGTCAAAAAAGGCATTAATAGTCCAATCTGCGCACTAAAACTTCCGTCCGGATTATAGTTATCATAATCTAATTTTATTTCATCGTATTCTATATGGTCTTTCCAGAACACAGCAACATCAAACGTTTTTTCAAAATCAATCTCTCCGTTTGTTCCTATGACTTGATAATACACAAGTCTACCGATTGCCTTTTGAGTCATAATTTCACTTTCTGCATCTACCGCTTGTTTCTTATAGACACCTTCGCTTACAATAACGCGAACGTCATTAAATCTTTGAGTGTTATTATTTATTACGGATAAGGCATTAGCGTGTAGTGTAAGGTTTCTTGCGAGCTTTCTTCTTAAGTCTTGTGTCGGCATATGACTAAGGTCAGTTTTATCAGAATATGAACCCAAAAACTTTGCCATAGTTATTCCACGACCAAGTTTAGTTCTCGAAGAAATGTAAGACTGTAAGTCTGGGTTATATTGTAATTCGGGTTGTACTATCATTTTCTAAATCTTTTTCCTCTATTATCTAATGAATTTCCTATAGGAGTAAAACCATATTTCGAAGAAGTTTCTTTATTAACAACTCTTCCTGTAAGTTTTGGCGGAATAGGAGGATGTATTAATGCGTTAGGGTTTATTAAAGGATTCCTTTTTTGAACAGCAAGAAGTTTTGCGAGTTTAGAAGGTTTAATACCTACTGTTCCACCACCCAAATCTCTGCTCTCAAATCTTGTACTTGGATTTCTAAATGCCGACCTAACTTCAGCAGGAGTTGGTTCTCTTTCGAAAACGCCTTCATAAAATTCTTTACCTTTCATATCATCTCTTATAAAATCTCCTTCGTCCATAAGAACTTCTACTATAGGTTTACCCAATTTAACATAAGTGTTCATATCTGAATCACTAAGGAGACCTAATGCTACATTAAATATCTCATTAGTCTCTACTGGGTCATGACCTGCTTCTGCTTCCAGACTGAAATTTGAGACTAAATCCTTTATTTTTAAAACACTCATATTTCCTGGTTTACCAACAGGAATTGGTGAAGCTACAAAACTTGAATGAAATGCTGTAATAGATTTATTTGCGTTATCTGCCATTTGAGCTTTCTGCGCAATACCATAAAGGTCTCCATGAAATATTGCGGTCTCAAAATCATCGCTGGTTGACCCTTGAATATTTAAATAGTTATCACTATCACCAACAGTAACACTATCAATTGCGCCATCACTATCAAACGTATAGAATTGACTTTGACCTGCAGAATATTTAAGTTCTGGTTTACTTTTTGATTTACGAGCGCCAGAATATGTTCGTCCCGTAAATCTCATTTCTTGCCCCCCAATTACTCCGCGTGTACCTTTTAATACCAAAGCTTCTGGTGCATTAGCGATTATATTTTTAGAAGAAATGTCAAACTTATTATCTGAGTGGAGAAACATATTACTTCCAGAACCTACTTGTAAACTACCCTGAGAAGCAATTCTAGTTGATTGTTTAGTGGAGACTCTTAGGTTTGATAAATTAACATCAACTTTATTTCCTCTCGTTATAATTGTATTCGTTCCGTGTACACTTTCTTTTTTAGTTCCCACAACAGTATCAACAGAGTTACCTTTTATATTTTTAGTTGCATTACCTCCTGTTTTAACATTATAGTTGCCTCCAACTTCTACGTTATAGTCACCACTTACTTTAAGATTAAGGTTTCCGTTGTATACAAGATTACCATGACCTTCAATGATTACGGTTTGGTCTCCTCCTGTTACTTCAACCTTATTATTTAACGCGGATATTACAACCGTACCATCAGCACGTAACTCTACACCAGAACCTTTACGATGTTTAATAAGGACTCTTTCGCCACCCGGAGTGTCGTCCATCTCAATAACATGCCCACTAGGTGTTTCGTCTACTTGATTGAACGGATACTGAGAAGGCATCTGTTCTGGTATACCTAATGGTACACCAATCTCACCACCACCTGTATAAAGTTTGTTTACTTTAGTACCAAGCGCTGCTTTGTTAACTGAAGAACCAAAGTTATATTCTCTTTTAGGGTATTCTCCTGAAGGAGATTGCATTCCGTCTGTAGGAACACCAACAGTAAGCTCTACGCCTAAGCCCAGTTTATCAACTCTTGCCTTATGGTTATCTTTTTTTGTAGTCATATATTTCTCTAGATTGTATACTCTTATTTTAATATTTAGTAGATATATTCATGTTTAATTTCACCATCATTTTATGCTCTGGCGTAGATTTATTTTTACTTGGGTAGTCTTTATAGAAAAATCCTCTATCAGGGTCTTTCTTATCCATATGAATAAATGTAGAACTAATACCAATTTGCGTGAACCCTCTTTGCTTGGCGAGTTTTACTAATTGAGCAACCTTATCTCTATTGTTTTCAAACCCCCTTATTCCAACATCAACAGCAAGGCCATACATGTGCGGACTACCGTTACTTAATCCTGGAGTATTAGATTCTGGCCCTCTATCTTCTGTTAAACTTTTTTTACGCGCTTCTGTAACCGATTCATTTTCTGACAATAATCTTCTTGGTGCACCTTTAGCTCTAACATTTTGGTGTGGGTCACGATATCCAGAATTAACAAATAAGTTTTCAGAGATTGTATTCGCAAAATACTGTATATCTTCAGCGATATTAGACCCTGCTTTAAATTCGTTCCAGTCAACGGGTTTATTATCTTTACTTTGTTGAGGTCTATAGTAAACTTTGTATTTTTCACTTTCTTTATATATTACTGATTTTTTCTTAATATCGTCAAGAACTTTTTTAGTCGTAACGTTAATATTATCATTAACCTTACCTTCATCTGATTCTATTTCAGCATCTATATCTTCTTCAACAACTTCTTCGTTTTCTGTTGGTGGGTTTAAATCTTCGAAATCTTCGGATTCATTGTCATCAATATCAACAAGAATATCTGTATTTACTTTTCCAAATAAGGATAATATATAGTCTTGAACATCAAAGTATGGGTCAAGTTCTGAATTATCTAAATCATTATGCCCATAAACGCTTCCTCCTGGAAAATTATGATAATATACTGTAAGGAATTGTTCTAATGTATTGTATTGAACGCGAGTAAACGAACTACTTGATGTTTGAAATGGCTGTTCTGTTGTTGGGGAATCTATACCGCCAACCATAACAATACCAATAGAATTTTTATCAATACCTTCATCTCCTGTATGTTTACCAGACTCTTCTATACTAAGACCCCTTTGTAGTCTACCGTCACGTCTTATAACATAATGATATTGTATTCCTTCATCACCTAACTTATTGTGTATATCATTTATTTCTTCTGCTCCAAAGTTTGAATTGGTAAAACTTTCTGTAGCATGAATAACGATTTTACTGACAGGTCTTGAACCTTTTGGGGCAAGTCTACCTGACATTTCAAGTTCAAGTTCTTCTACTGATGAAACAAAAGTAAAGGGAACTGATAAGTCTTGTATGTATGTCGCTTCAGTATCACCTAATACATTTGACGCAATAACACTTTCTAAATTATTATGGAAATCAGATATCAATGTCATTTCTTTAACGACATTATCAATTTCATTCTGCGCCTTTTCTTTATCCGCAGCAGAAGCTTCTGATTCTGCTATGCCTTTGATCATATCCTCTATAGTTTCTGCTTCTTTTAACTTATCTCCTAAGACAGCATAAGTAGTAATAGCAACAGGAACATTATCTTGAAGAAGATTTTTCGCAGCACCCTCAACATCACCGTTTATCATTTGAACGGTATAAGCACCTATATTTTCCTGAGAAATAAGACCTCTGAAAGTGTGGTTAATATCAGAAGCCATGCCACTAGCTACATCTTGTATGTAACCTTTTAAAGTCGCCTTAAACTCACCAGCTAATGTTTTGTTTTTTGTTACTTGCTCAATAGTTGAACCTACTACACCTTCTGGAGCATTTATGTTAGGAAGGGTAACAGTTTTAAACTCTGGAAAAATCTTATCAAACTGTATAAAATCGAAAACGTCGTCAAAAATGTCTCCTACAACACCAGCTGCTCTTCCAGGAAGTTCTTCAAAAAACTTTAGAGTTTTTCCGATTGGGCCTTTTTTAATCCAAGCAGAAAACTTATCAATACCTGTAGCATCACCGATATCATCTACAAATTCATTAATTGCTTTCGTA
>Ga0181399_1000233_pt1 | contig 20791 bp, 30 predicted proteins | sample 22SPOviralmetaG_FD_130128 | JGI IMG/M metagenome (GOLD analysis project Ga0181399, IMG submission 130128) | Marine viral communities from the oligotrophic San Pedro Time Series (SPOT) site, San Pedro Channel, CA, USA - 22 SPOT_SRF_2011-05-21 | ecosystem: Environmental > Aquatic > Marine > Strait...
CGTTATTAGCCGCAGTCTTTTTAGCCGCACCGTTATTAGCCGCAGTCTTTTTAGCCGCACCGTTATTAGCCGCAGTCTTTTTAGCCGCACCGTTATTAGCCGCACCGTTATTAGCCGCACCGTTATTAGCCGCACCGTTATTAGCCGCAGCCTTCTTGACTTTCTCAACAGCATTCTTCCATCGGCTTTGTGCTGTGATTTTCGCAGCCTTCTTAGCCACAAGTTTATTTAATTCACCTTTAATTCTATTATTAGCTGTACCATTCTTCAAATATGTTTCAATCAACTTCTGTTTCTCGCGTGGCCAGGTATTGCTTCCTAATTTATCATTGTAACTATGCACGAGTTCCTCAACCTTCTTTGCTCTCCGCCCCCGATTTATTTCTTTTTGTATCCTAGCAGTCTTATTAGCCGCAGCCTTATTAGCGGCACGGGCGCCACCAGCAATAGTAAACATGGACCTGATCGGAGTTTTGGGTTGTGCTGGTGATGGAGGTGGTGCAACGGTACCCCCTTTCGGTTTATTATTGTTATTATTATTGCTCGCAGTTACAGCTGCTGGTGGTGCAGGTGATGAAGGTGGTGCAATGGTACCCCCTTTCGGTTTATTGGTATTATTGCTCGCAGTTACAGCTGCTGGTGGTACAGTTGGATTATTTTGGTTTTCAAGATTTTTTAAACTTTTCTTCGCGGCGGCGAGTTCCGTTCGAACATTAGAAAGCTCTCCCTGTATTTTATTACGATTCCTTTGCATATTTTCCAACTTCTTTTGTGACTGGTTTAATTGAGACGTATTTGTAGGTTTTGTTCCGTTATTACTCGATGTATTAACCTTCTGTTGTAATTCCTTGACTTCTTGAGTAATACGTTGAATCTCACTTTCTTTTGTAGTTAAATTTTTCTGTAAAACGTTTAGGTTCGTTTTACGGTTACTGAGTTCCTTTTTATACTTTTCCGAAGACACTGCCATTTTCTTCGCAGCTATTAACGCTTCACCCGATACAAGTTTCATCTGATTCATCTTGATTTTTGAGCTACGTCGTAAATGTTCGTAATTACCTTGAATATTATTCGCACGTTGTGCGTTTATATTGGCGTTTAATTGAACTCTTCGTTTCTCCTTGCGAGAACGGTTTTCGGATACTTGAGCCCTTCGGGTATTATTTTCGGCTCGAAACTTATTCCTCTGCTCTAGACGTAACTTATTCTCAACTACGTTAAACTGTCGTTTCTTACGTCGCCCGTTTATGATTCTCGCTTCACTCAAGTGTCTCTGTGCAGCTAGTTTTGTATTCTGAACACGTTTATTTGCGTTTTGTTGAATACTCTGAATTCTGTTACGGTTATTCGATGTTCTACCGTTATTCTGACCACTCGGTCTGTTAGAATTAGAAGACTTGCTAAAAAACCCCCCACCCATCGCACGCTTTGCGCGTTCTTTTTGGCGTCGACGAGTTACCATATTACGAAGTTTATTATTCGTCATCGGAGAAAACTTATTATCACCGTTTCGGTTTCGATTCTGGTTGTTATCACCGTTTCGGTTTCGATTCTGGTTGTTATCACCGTTTCGGTTTCGATTCTGGTTGTTATCACCGTTTCGGTTTCGATTCTGATTTTCGCGGTTATTATTTATGTTTAAATTACGTGGCGAATTATTGAACTGCATTTTCGATATAACACGCGAACCCGGTAATAAAATGGGTTCTCGTATTTTAAGGCTCATGAGACGTCGCCCTATACCATGTTTGAGTTCAACTATGGGTTTCTTTAAATCTACAAGACCGATTTTTTTAGCGATTCTTTTTACGACGCGTGATGTTACGTTCGATTTATACAGACTTTCATAATCTCGGCGAGTGAGAGGTGATTTGGGATCTAACAAGTATCTCTTATCACGTGTGAGAACCAGAGGTGGGAGTGGTAAATTACCTTTCGCGATATCAATAGAAATTTCACACATACGTTCCTTAGAAATATTTAAATCGCGGCCTGTGTGTATTTTGAGCATCTTCCTGATATTTTTTGTCTTAACATCGGGATCACATGCATCCATCTTGTTATATCTGGATAAAATAAATATAACAGATGGGATTTACAATTGGTTGTAACCTAGTATAAACATACGCAATTTATCTTCGTATGACAAATTAAAATTAAATATATTATAGTCCCCTGTCGAAACTAACACCGTTTTACATAAATTAGATGTATCTATATTTTCACGCAAACTTATTACACGGCCTAACATAGATGTTATGAATTCACTAAACGAACTTATATTATCTATGTATCGATCTTTTATAAATAATTTCAATGTTAAAATTTTATCACGGGATTTACCTAAAAACGGTGTTATTGGAACATCTTCCTGTGTACCCCCGTCTAGATATATATGACCGTTATATGGCTTAACTGATCCTAAGAAAGGTATAGAAATACTCATACACACGGCGTCTAATACATACATATTTGGATGTGTATCTACCGAAAAATATTCCGTTTTACCTCTATTTAAATTATATGCAGATACGTATAATTTCTTTTTTAATTCGTTAAATTTTGGATTACAATCATACATTTCTACAAGAGCTTCGCGTACAGTATCACTATCAATAAGTCCGTAATTCTTTAAAAACGAACGTATTTTATATTTGGATAGATTTTTGATATCTATTTTTAAGAGTTTATCAAATGCATCATCCAGTGGAATTTCTAAGGCTAAAAATAAACCTAATAAAGCACCAGCTGATGAACCAGAAATCTCTGATATATTTTTTAAAATATGTTCAAATTGTTTTAAACGTCCCATAAAGGCAAATAAACCCATAGATGATGGACCGATAACAAGGTATTCCATGTTCTGTCACTTAATAGAACTGAGGAAATTGCTTTCGTAAAATAGCGAAGACAAGCGCGTAAACAATAGTGTGAACGATAATGGCGGACTGGGAAGTCTTACCAGACATAAACTGACCTGGAGGAATTGTGAGTAACAAACCTGGGCTCAAAGCCATGAAAAGAGAAGTCGCAACAAGTAGATCGTTCTGAGTCAATACAAGACCCATACATTTAGCGATCATGGAGTACGCTAAAAAGAATACAAGACCATGAAAAAATACAGAACTTGTGTCTGTACCAGTCTTGAAGCTTAATTTCATACCATTGGTTTTGAGTAACATACCGGGACTGAGAGCTAAGAAAAGAATAGAAGGGATGGCCACCTTCTGAGAAGTGATATTAGGAGCGAGCATTTAATATATACACATAATATTTTTTGTGTACTGTACAAAGTTATTAAACGACGCATCGCGCATTATTTCAACCCGAAATCCACCCACGTTGACAAATCGTTTAATCGTTTTCCATATATGTATAAGACGCTCCTCGTACCAAAGTGTCTGTTCTTCATACTCCCAATTGATACGCGGAATTTCTTCATGCTCGATGTAACAAAACTCGACAAAATCACAAAATTTACCTGAATGCTCTATGTGAGCATCGTAAAGTAAGGTACGTAACATATTCCACATGAAATGAAGTTCGTCGGAAAATTCAATTTCCCAATCTTCGACGGTCTGTTCATAAAGGTCTTCGTTGAATTCATCGTCACTTTCAATTTCGACATCATACCCCGCGTTCGCTTCGAAAACGTATTGATTCCAAACCATTATTCAGTTTTTTTTGTTTTTGTTCCGGTAACGGATATAGTTTGTGTTTCTTTTGTTGGTAAACTGTCGACTATTACCTTTAAGACAGTTTCTACTTGTTCTTCGTTTCCTTCGAAAAAGACGCTAAGTCCTTCTTTGATCGTGTCTTTATTAAGACCAACTTTGCGTACACTCTTTTTCACGGTGATTTTACCAGTTTTGGTATTGATCACGTCGAGTCCGTTATCCATCATTAATTTTTTGATGTGTAACTTAAGTGCTTTTTCTGCTTGTGAGAGAACTTTGATATCCGATCTAGCTTCTTTAATCTGCTGGTTAAGATCAACCAGTTTAGAGACGCTGCTGGTTAGATCATCTGCTACAATATTAGACATATAGGAATATTGGGGTAGTTACCTTTAAGTATTTAAATAAGGGGGCGTTGCATTGTGTCTGCACTAATTGTGGAGTTGTTCCAAGTAAAAGCTTGTTTAGGGTTGGCCGGTTCAGCGCGTATAGAATGGTTCGCGTTGCGAAGGGCTCCGCCGGTGGTTTCTGGAATACCTACCTGACCACGAGGATCAAGGAAGTTTTGTCCCGCTAAGATATCTTCGGGAGCGAATTCACCGAATTGTTCCTGGGAAGCTACGTCGCGTGGAAGAAGGGAAGATGCAAGCCCTGTACCTGCCTTCATTTCACATCCAGCTGCACCAGTTTCCTGAGGAGATTTGGACGGAGAAACATCTGCAAAAGAATTGGTTTTCATAGAGTATCGAGAAGTGGGACTTACGCGAGTAGAAGTACGTTTAAGAAATACAATAATAGCAACACCGAGAATAAAGGCAAATAATATGCGACCATATGGTACTCGGTTAATGTGCTTAAGTAAAGTCATCGTTTATATACTGTTAACAAATTTTTTTATTCGTCATCTTCAAACATATAATCTTCGGGATAGGTTTCATCGAAATTTTCCTGTGCATCACAAGATTCTTGGTCACAGGTCTTCACCTGTACAACATTCCACGCTGGACCAAAAGCCTTTTTAGCGAACCAAAGTCCTTCGAACTCAAGAATCACTGAGCACATCATATCACTCTGAAGCACGTTGCTTTCGATCGGAACTCTATCGGCACCGAAGAATTTAGTCTGCTCGATGCGGTCTGCTGTGATTGTCTCGTCTCGAATATAAGACGAACGGATAGTTTTTTCAGAAATCTTCTTTCCAAACCAAGCTTCTGCATTTTCGACGGCGTGTGCAATGTTCATGTCGTGAAGAGTGTCGATAGATTCAGACGCGTCTACGTCAAACGTCATATCATCATCAGTAAGATCAACAATCTTGGAACCATCTACACGTACAAAGTAACGCTTTCGATCATCCGTGTATGCACGTACGTGATAAAGACCATCTTCACCCTTAATAGGAATACTGTAAATCATTTGTATATGATATACATTTCATTTCTTTAAACCAATAAAAGGTATTGCTGCTGAGCGTTGTAAGAGTGGTTTAGGTACCCATCCATCTCGTCTTGGTTTAAACCCGTACAATGTCGCCTGTGTATTTAAGTTTTTAGGAAATGGTTTTTGATTCATAGGACGCAAGGCGAATTCATTTTTTACATACGCGTTTGTATTATTCTTTTTCCATTTAAGCGTTTTTAAATTAAATCTCTGATTACCATTGGATCTATTGTACCCTTCTATATTATTGTTATTTGTTATAGGATTTAGACCATATACTATATTTTTAGTTAATCGCTGTTTTGAAGGTTCTGTGGTAAATTTGGCGTATCTATTCGGATTTACACGCGTAGCTTTTTTCATATTTATACCACGAGTCTTTGCGATTTTAGTGACATATCTAGGTCTTAACTTTGTTTTGATGCGTTTAAAAATACTTTCCATCGAATCTGTCGATTTTATTCGTTTATCAAAGAGTTGTGCTAATCTAAATAACCGTTGTCGATCTTTCTCCTTTTTCTCTGGTCTAAGTTTTAAAGTGTGCATGAGATATATATCATCAATTAAAAATTCCTTACTCGCGACGAGCACCTTTTTGTTAATAATCATTTTGTTCGTGACAACGTTTCTGTACGTGATTCCCCGCCTGAGAGTTCGAGCAACATCGTATCCAAATTCACGAGGTCTCATGAACGGGATATCTAATAAACCACCCAACGTGATATCCTTGATTTTGCCATCTTCGGGTGAAAAATATCTAATATTTAAATCTAATGCAAATAATTCTACGTCAATAAACACATCACCTTTGGTTGGTTTATTATTTTTTCGACCCTTTTTCTTTTTTATGAGTGTGTATCTACGTGTAACATACGGACCATTTTTCTTAAACCCGATACCCAAAAACTTGATAACCTTTTTATCCATACCCAATACTCGATTCTTAATTCGAGTGTTTAATTTTTGTGCAATTTGACCAAGTTTGTCCCATAATATAAGTTTTACAGCTTGCAATTTACCAAAATATTTAGTATCATAGGGTATTTTAGTTACAAATTTTGCATCTATGTCACTCGTTACAATTCGGTTGTCATACGGCATGTAGAGATTAAACGCTTCACCTCCACTGACAATCAAATCTCCCATATTTTTCATATATTCGCTTATCTCTCCTATCGTAGATAATATGATATCACGTGTCATGTCTGTAACACACGCATATACAAATTTATCAAAAGATTTACTGGAAAACTTTTCCTTAGCCCGCTTTCTAAATTTTCCCAAATCTCGTGCTTCGTTCCTGGTAAAATATTTTTTCATCTTTTCATCCTTAAACAGTAAGTTTTCGTATAAATATTTATCGATGAGAGATTTCGAATAGAGTTTACCATCCATTAATATACATGAACATTTTTTACACAAACATACTTAAAGGGTTGAGACCTATGTAAAGTACAATGTCTACTGAATCCACCTGCTGTGTTACCGAGATTACCGCGCTTCGTAATGAACTTAAGTCGCTTACTAAACTTGTACGAAAGATCAAGGCCAAGCTTGACGATCCCAACGGAGAGAAGTCCGCTAAGCGTGCCAAGAATAACGGTTTTAACCGCGAGCAAAAAATTTCTGAGGAACTCCGCATTTTCCTTGGTCTTCCTGTGGGTCAACTTGTTTCGAGGAGTACTGTGACTCGCTCTATTAACGAGTACGTAAAGGCTAACGGGCTCAAGCATCCCGATAACGGACGAATCCTCGTACTAGACGATAAGCTTCGAAATCTTCTTAAGCCTCCACCCGAGACACAGGTTACTTTCTTGAACCTGCAAAAGTTTCTCAGCCCTCATTACACGAAGGTTGAGGTTTAAATCCTATTTAAAAAATAAAATATACCTAAAAATATGAACATAGACAAAGTTTCAATTGAAAACCTTGTTGGTACAAAAATATCAAACTTAGATTTGTACCATCGAGCTTTTATACATAAATCTGCTTTGAAAGAAGATGAAACATTACAAGGGTCTTTTGAAACGTTAGAATTTATAGGCGATTCCGTACTCGGATTTGTCATAACGAAGTTTCTTTATGACAAATACGAAAATAAACAAGAAGGTTTTTTAACAAAAGCTCGCACAAAACTTGTACGCGGAGAAACTCTGGCAAGTATAGCATCTAAGTTAGAATTGCATAAATGGATTCGTATGGATGAAAAGGGTATGCGAAATCAATGGAATCATAATCCAAAGATTTTAGAAGACGTTTTCGAAGCGATTGTGGGAGCTATATATATGGATATGGGTTTACTACATGCGAAAGAATTCATCCTTCGAATCTACAACAACCCAGAATATGTTAATCTACACTCCATAATGGTAGATGATAATTATAAGGATCACTTAATGAGATACTGTCAATCTAATAGTTTGGAATTACCTGTATATTCAATAAGCAGTCACGAAAACGGTGTATTTGGGATAAATGTTTTTGTTGGGGGTGTATGTTTAGGTTACGGATTTGCAAAAAACAAAAAACAGGCGGAACAAAATGCAGCGAAAGCGTTTTTTTATCCACCTAAGTTATCTTATCCTCAATACAATTATTAACTAATGGGAAGACTCGAAAAGGATTCTTTTGATTTCAAGTTCAATAAACGTGTGACCAAGAACGATAAAAAATCTAAAAAGTCTATTTATTCGAGTAAACATATTAGATTGGTGCTTAAACATTTAGAGGGTACAATTAATAATGCACGAGAAAGTGAAAGTGTTGATCGAGAGAGAGTATGCTGCCCAGAAATCAGAGGAATGGCTCAATCTCAGAAAAAATATGCTCACGGCAAGTGACGCAGCTACTGCTATCGGTAAAAATAAATACGATACACCTGCAGGACTTCTCTTAAAAAAATGTGGTCTCGGTGAAAAATTTACCGGAAATGCAGCTACTCGACACGGTGAACTTTATGAAGACGAAGCACGTATCTTGTACGAAGAACGCCATAACGAAGTTGTTCACGAAATAGGTCTTTGTCCACACCCAATACATAAATGGCTCGGTGGAAGTCCTGACGGGGTTTCTGAAAGTGGGAAACTTGTAGAGATCAAATGCCCTCCACAAAGAGCTATAATTCCCGGCGAAGTACCTGAACATTACATGCCACAGCTTCAACTTTGCATGGAAATTTTAGATCTAGACGAAGCGGACTTTATCCAATACAAACCCGCAGCTACAAATTGGCCTAAGCCAGAGGAATTTGACGTGGTTAACGTAAAGAGAGACCCTGAGTGGTGGAAAACATATCTCCCGGTGATGAAAGAATTTTGGGATAAAGTTATTTATTACAGAGACCACATTGACGAACTTCCTAAACCAAAAGAGAAAAGAAAACGTATATTAAAAGAGAAAATCCATACTTGTGAAGTGGTAACTGACCCGGACGATAATTATCAGAGTAATTAATATGAATAACCGCGTGCAAAGAGTTGCGCGAGTTGGTACAATTATACAAAAACGTACAAATAGATTAATTAAATCAAATAGACCGGTACGGGTTAGTAAAGTAATACCATACGTAGTAGACTTTGTTAATACAAAAGATACATCTATACAATACATACAAACACTCACCCAAACATTGATCGAGACAGAAGCGACACTTTTGTTATTTTACGTATTGATGGCTTCATATTCTCTAAAATGTTATAAACAACCTAAGTCAATCGACCACGAATGAAAATTCATCAATATAACTAACATGGACAAGTATACTCTCAACGGCACTTTACACAATCCTTATCAGGTTGACGGAGTAAAATGGATGTGTGGAATGGAATGTCAAAAAGATGGACCGAAAGGTGGATTTTTATGCGATGATATGGGAATCGGTAAAACGATACAGACCATTTGCACGATTCTCAAAAATCCAAAACCACACACTCTCATCGTCGTACCAAAGACAATTGTTACTCAATGGAGTACAGAGATTTCAAAATTTGCACCAGGTCTCTCTACTCTTATTTATGACGGTCCCAATAGGACACTAAATTACGAAGATCTCGAAAAGGTTGATATTGTACTCAGCCCTTACAGTCTTGTATACAACCGAAACACGGTTTTACATAAGATTAAATGGGATCGTGTCGTATTGGACGAAGCACACGAAATTCGCAATCGCAATTCCCAAACGTTCAAAGCTGTATACAAATTGAATTCAGAAATTCGGTGGATTGTAACTGGTACACCTGTATTTAATTCAATGGAAGACTTTGTATCTTTGTGTATGTTTCTTGGATTTTCTAGAGAAATTGTTCAGGCGATGTCAAAAGAAATCAAAAACATTTACATTCTCAGACGCACAAAATCTGATCATATCAAGAAACTACCGACGTGTCACTTTGAAAATGTCGAACTTGAAATGTATGAGGATGAACGGTGTATATATGAACAAGCTTTTCTAGAAGCTCAAGAATTTATACGCGATTTGAAAAATGTCACAATCTCGATTGGTTCAAGATCTATGCAAATTTTGGAATGTCTTTTACGAGTGCGACAGGTGATGACATGGCCTCAGATTTATCTTGACGGAGTTACTAAAAAACATGGCGTCGAACGAATCTTATGGAAATCTAGTACAAAAAAGATTGATACACTAGTGTCAGACATTTCGCAACACCCAAACGAAAAAAGTGTGATATTTTGTCAGTTCAGGGGGGAAATGGATCACTTGGAAAATATTTTCAGGGGGCGTGTATACAGAGTCGATGGTATGGTTGAAAAGGATGAGCGTCATGCTCGTCTCGAAGCATTTAAAAATGCGTCAGGTAATCACATTCTCATCCTACAAATTAAATGTGGTGGAGTCGGGCTGAATATTCAATGCGCGAATCGAGTATATATAATGGCTCCATCGTGGAATCCTTCAACAGAACTACAGGCCATCGGTAGATGTCATCGAACGGGACAAGACAGGGAAGTGTACGTGAAAAAATATGTGTACACAGATTTACAATCTGTAAAAAGTATTGATTTGGCGATGATGGCTTTACAGGGCCATAAAGCCTCTGTGTGCGCAGAAGTTCTTAATGATGAACGGGTTAAATACCAAATCCCTGTAAAATATGAAAAATCAATTGACGCCATCAGAAAAATTTTCCGGTGATATAGTATAACAAAATGTATGCAGTAGCGGAAGGTTCCCGTGCCGAAGTTTTTCATGGCACCGCCAAGCACACCGCGGGTGGTCTCGTAAAGAAAGATTTACTACAGGATAAATATGGTAATATTAAAAGTAAGGTTGCCGTCGCTGCTGCCAAGAAGCGCATGAAGAAGGAGGGTGCTAAGTCTATGGTTAAGGTTTTCAAACCTAAGAAAGGTGACTTCACACTCGCTCCTAAAAAAGGTACTAAGAAATATAAGACTCTCATAAAAAAAATGAAGTAAATAGTAAAGGATGACACTTGCTAAGTGGGATGAAGCTGTCCGCGTAGCAAAGATCAGGCTGAAGTTAGACCCAAATGATTTTAGTGTTATTAAAGGTAAACTTCTAAAAGAAGCTCAAGTTATATATAAAATTTTATTAAATGATAATTAGTTATAGTTATAGTACAAATTGAAACCCCTTAAGTTGTTGTGGTTCATGCACAATAAGTTGATGTAATTTCCACGTGATACCAAATTGTTTATTTAGAAAATATACACTACTCATCTCAACCATTCCCACACCAGAGTTACGCGCGTATAATTTATCTTTGAGTTCGTCTTTGAGGTGTTGTCTTTCGCTATTAAATACACCCGTTTTCAACGTATTGTCACCCGATACGTCAACTTTCACACGAAATTTAGGTTCCCTGTCGGGTGAATGTTTAAGATTTGAATTAAATATAGATTTAAGATATTCAATATCCATTTTTTTACCAAAAATAGCTTCACTTTGTTTAGCTACAGCTGCAATAATCTTATCTTCAATTTTCAAAATAGTTTCGTAAAAAAGTTTCACATAATTACCCTCTTCATCATACCCTTTTAATGAAAAGTCGATACTCCATTTGGTATTACCGACTGCGGGTGTAAACCCACCTATACCGAAAGGCATATACATACGCGGCATTTGAAATTTCACTGGTTTACCTTCCTCTGTACTCAATGAAATCTTACGTCCGTCGTATTCTAAAATATCGATTGTGTCGAGTACGGTTGTAAATTTAACCATGTGATTATTTATACAATTAAAACTTTAAGCTGAACATGCCGAACATTCAGCTTCTAAACTGTATTGGATAGGTCGCGCCTTCGCTTTACTTCGTAAATAATACATACCCGTTTTCAACCCTTGTTTCCAGGAATACAAATGCATAGACGAAAGTTTTGACAATGTTGGATTTTCAACAAATAAGTTCATACTCTGACTTTGATCTACGTATACACCTCTATCAGCTGCCATGTCTATAATAACTTTCTGACTAATTTCCCATACAGTTTTATATATGTTCTTAATAAAATCGGGTATATCTGTAATATTTTGAATAGATCCACCGGCTTTTATCATAAGATCTTTCATATCTTTTGACCATAAACCTATCCCCTGTAAAGCTTTTACGAGGTGTTTATTTACCACGACAAATTCACCCGCCAGTGTTCGTCTAAGATATATATTCGTAGTATACGGTTCAAAGCATTCATTATTACCTAAAATTTGTGATGTACTTGCAGTAGGCATAGGTGCTAGAAGTAAACTGTTCGCGACACCTTTTTTAACACGCCTGCGCATATCATTCCAATCATATAAACCACTATGCATTGGTTCTCTGTCCCACATATCAAACTGTAGAATACCTTTACTTATAGGACTACCTTCAAACGATTCATAAGTTCCCCGTTCTTCTGCAACTTCACAACTTGCTTCGAGTGCGCCATGATACATGGTTTCAAAAATATACGAATTCATTTTTCGAGATTCTTCATCTCCGAATGCAATGTTACACATTATAAACGCATCTGCGAGCCCCTGTACACCTATACCAATGGGTCGATGCTTAAAATTCGAACGCTTTGCATTTTCTGTTGGGTAAAAATTTCTATCAATGACTTTATTAAGGTTGCGAGTAATTAGTTTGGTTATAGCGTGTAGTTTTTTATAATTAAATGTTTTAGTTTTTATATCCACACAACAGGGTAATGATATAGATGCTAAATTGCATACAGCGGTTTCATCTTTATTCGAATATTCGATAATTTCACTGCACAAATTAGATGACTTAATAGTACCGAGATTCTTTTGATTCGATTTTCGGTTACAAGAATCTTTATACAACATATAAGGTGTACCTGTCTCACTTTGCGACTTAATTATAGATTTCCATACTTCTGCGGCTGGTAAAACTCGACTGGCGATTCCGTTCATTTCATATTTAAGATACAATTCTTCAAATTCGTCTCCGTATACATCAGAGAGACCCGGAGCTTTATCGGGGCAAAAAAGCGACCAATTACCCCCTTCTTCTACACGTTTCATAAACAAATCGGGGATCCAAAGAGCGGAAAAAAGATCTCTACATCTGGATTCTTCATCACCTTGATTGAGACGCAACTCTAAAAATTCCATAACATCGGCGTGCCAAGGTTCAATATACAAAGCAAATGACCCCTTTCTGCGACCAGCTTGATTAACGTATCTTGCAGTTGCATTAAATACACGTAGCATGGGAATAATACCATCACTTTTTCCATTGGTCCCCCTTATGACCGAGTTATTAGATCTTATATCGTGAATATGAAGACCTATACCTCCGGCCCATTTCGATATTTGCGCACATTCCTTGAGTGTGTCGAAGATTCCGTCTATAGAATCTTCTTTACTAGCAGCAAGGAAACAAGATGACATCTGCGGACGATGGGTACCCGCATTAAAAAGGGTCGGTGTGGCATGAATAAAATAACCCAATGACATGGCATCGTATGTTTTAACTATAGATTCTATATCATTCCCATGAATACCTATAGAAACGCGCATTAAGAGGTATTGGGGTGTTTCTATTACATTTCCTTTTACACGCTGTAGATATCCCTTTTCTAATGTCTTAATTCCAAAATAACCGAAGTCAAAATCGCGTTCCGGAGCTATATAAGTATTCACTAAGAATGAAACATCTTTTACTTCTTCTGTAACTATACCGGCGTTATATAATTTTGTCATGGCTTCGTAGAAACTTTTAGGAGCCGTTTTTTGGATATTACTAGCTATGATTCGAGTTGCTAAGATTTCATAATCTGGGTCGGATGTAATCATTCCTATACATATTTCTGCTGAAAGTGTATCTATTTCATGAGTCATAATATTATCATACATAGATGAGAATACTTGCTTTGCGACGAGGGATGCATCTACGTTATCAGATAACTCGTATCGTAGTTTTGAGATTCTGTTGGTGACCTTATCAAATTTTACGTCTTCAACAAAACCGGAACGTTTAATGACTTTCATAATGTTAGTATTACTAGTTTATTTTTTAATTACATTTGAAATCTTCACTTCGAATAGGAACGGGGCCGACAGTCTCAGCATACCTGTTGGGTTGTAAGTAACTGGTATTTACAAAAAAGGGTCCAGTTTGACCGGGTTTAGATACGGGGGGGTAAGAAGCCACAAAACAATTTGGGGCTGTGCATGTAGGTGTAGGTTGATCACAAGCAGGTGTACTGTACGCTTCGTCGAAATCAGCACCTGTTATCATTTATACTTTACACACAGTTTTTTTCCTGGGTTATACTAAATGTGTGACAACATTCGTCTGAATTCAATTAAACAAACACCGACTCCCCTCAACACGTTATTTTTTTCCGATTTCAATCTTAATTTAATTCAGAAAGCTGTTCGACAGTCTTTCAAAAATATATCGGGTGTTGCAATCGATCACCAAAATCCGAATGATATGTTCGCTATCATGAGAGTTGTCTATATAAATAATGCAAGCAACCAACACGATAATATAAAGGAGCAGGTAAAATTCATGAACGGAATAGTTATACAAACTGCGCTATCCCAAGTTCAATCAGGTGTAGCTCAATATATGAATTATATTCGAGATATAGATACATTGGTTGTACCGCCTAAACCGCCACAAAATACGAGTACGTTTGGATTAAAAATGGATAAGAATGATAAGATTGGTATTTAAAGTTTATACACTAAATGATATTAAGATGAATTCGTTAAACTATTATAAATCGGAAACAGAAAAAATTTGTAAATCCAAAGGATGGGATAGAGCAGAAATCAATACGGTATGGTTACTCTTATCCGAGGAATTCGGAGAACTTGCTTCAGCTATACGACAGTCAAAAAAAACATTCAAAAAAATGAATATCAAAAAGGATAAGGGGGTCGATATTATGATGGAAATGGGAGATGTTTTTAGTTATTTATTTCAACTCGCACACATGTTAAATGTCGATTTAGATAAAATGTGGACGGAACATGGCAAAAAAATGACTCATAAAAAATATATCCCGTCATAATAAAGATGAGTACACACATGCTCGCCGATAATAATGCAATCAATAAAATAAACCCATTTATTCAACGTGATATTTCTTTACCAGGTACTATAGGTCAAAAACGAGATTTTAAAGAGTATGTTTCTCCGATCGAAAAAGATGCAGAGCTTTTTAATGATAATACGTTTATATGTAAACATGGCATTACATCAGGAGATAAAGTGATTGATACATGTCGGCCATCTTCTCAGACGTGCCCTCTATCTAGACCTCTCATACCAGGAAGAAGTATAGATTTAGGAGAAGGAAATTTGGGCGAAAACCGAGTATATACTTATGTGAGTCCGTACAAAATAAAACGTAAACATAACACTTCCGAACATTATCTTTTGATAATTATATTGGTAGTTCTGCTTCTATCACTTTTAAAACGGTGAATAGACTATCCATCCGTTCTTCGCTCCTACAAGCCTTTATCACATCAGTGAACGTATATGCGCATATTTCATAAACAAGATTTCTCTGCCATTTACGTTTTTTGTTTATAATCGGGGGTACAAACGAAGAATCTATAATTTTAATAGAATTCATGATCCGTAGTAGAGAATTGATGTTATTGTTAATACATAATACATTTTCTAGCACCACTTCTACCATGTGACGTCGCACTTCTAGATTTTTTTCTATCATATTGTTTAAAAATTCATCATAACGAAATTGGCGTCCTTCGACGCGAAGTTCCTTCCACCCATGTAGAGGTCTAGTTTCAAATAACACAGGAATTACGGTATATTTATCGTCATTGGTGTATTTAATATACTTAACCTCAATACACGGAATCCCAGTAGAGTTTATAAACGCGCGCGCTTCTTTAAGAAATGAAGGCATATTTTGAATCTGGTTTATATTCCAATTTCTTCTCTAAATCCTTTAATTGCTCAATCTTTTTAATTTCAATACCTTTACATTCATGTTTTTCAAGTTTTAAACATTTAATACAAAATTCTCCACTACAATATTTACATTTAAAAGGTACCCCACATTTCTTCTTGCAGTTTTGGCATGGCATTCTATAATATCACTTTATTTTTTTAAACCTAAGTCGATTCTTTATACTTTGAAATTCAAGATAATGTTCTCTTCTATAGCGAACAATACATTTTCATATTTACTCACACAAGATGAGTTTAGAAAATCATACCCTGAAAGTATACGTGCATCTCGTATTAAGTTAACTACTATAACTATGATTTCAGCTTTTTCAAAACCTATCGATGTACACAGAATACGAAAGGTTTTCGAAGAAGTGAAAGATATAAATTTACACAGGGGAAATTCTAGAGACAATAAACCAATCACATGGTATTTAAAGCCTACCACGTTTTACAATCAGATCACATTAACATACGACGATGGACATAGCACGAAATCTATTAAGATTTTTCCAAATGGTAGTATTCAGGTAGCTGGATGCGAAGATTTATTTAACTGTACATATATCATTTCGGGTCTTGTATATATATTACAGCAATTTGATAAAGATATTGTACCACCGGCGGAAACGTTCCGTGTTGTCATGATAAACAGTAATTTCAGTTTAAACTATAACATAAATTTGATGAAAACAACTGAACACTTTGAAAAGGTATCCGACGTATTCAAAGTTTCCTTTGAACCCGATCGATATTCGGCTGTGAAAGTAAAATTTAAACCGGCGGAGGATATGAAAGAAATAACGACTAGTATTTTTGGTACTGGTAAAATTATTATTACAGGGGCGGAAACATTGAAGGAAATTGTATTCGCATACAATATAATCAATCAGCATATTAACAACTGCCCAAATATCAGGGTGTCAAAAGTAGAAACAAATGACACATTTGATGAATATTTTGGTTATAAGATTGATGATATTATTCATAAGATTAATTCGATGGGATTTGAGAGTTGGACGAATACGATAACGAATAGACAAATTAATTTCTAATTGTAATATAAATGTCACAGCGATTAGGTATGGCAGATGGCAGGTGTCACACTATCAACAACTCGTCTAAATTATACGACAACTTCATAAAAACACAGCACGGTATCAAATTCGAAGATAATTATTCTTTCCGTAAACTTCTTCAAGATAAAGGCCCCGAAGTATATGTAGTTCCCCCGCCCAAGAAGGATGGTACACCTTGTGGATTGTGTGATACCACAATGAATTTATCTAAAATTAACTGAGTAAAAATATTAAAATTAAACTCATAACGATTGTATGGGCGATAACGCAGATGGCACAACATGTGCAATATGTCTCAATCCAGTGAGAGAAACGAGACACAATAAACCACTAAGATGCGGTCACTTGTTTCACTCTCACTGTATAGAGAATTGGAAATCTAAAGGTAAACAGACATGTCCCGTATGTAGAAAGATCTTCGATGGTGGAAGTTTTAAAGTTACCCTCACTATAGAAAATCTTATACATAGTAGAACCGATACTAGAGAATTAGCAGATGAATTTGTATTCGATACATTGGATGCATTTTTTAATATAGAAGATGTATCAGAACTTGGAAGTTTACTTGCCGACTTTGGGGTGAGTATGTCCAACCTTGATCCCCTTGTTCTTAACACAGAATGAACTACAATATTTATTATAATTTATTCCTTCATATTTTCTAGAAATCCTTCTCGGATCTGTAATTAATTTGCCTCGAGCACCAGTGACCAATGGCCCAGTTGCCCATCCACGTTTATGACTAAAAAAATTGGCTTTAAACGTGATTATTTTACCCGGAATTAACACAGGCGCACATCTCTTAATACGTATCACTGGAATCTTGAAAAACGATGCTATACTTGTGTGTGTATCACCCTTTTTCACTCTATAGTCAGTTTTACTATGTTGTTTATAGAAATGGAAATCACCGTGACACATATAATCATTTCTTTTGCATGTAGCTACAAATAACATAACTTTGTAATAAGAAGGTTTACATTTAGTACCACCTTTTACCATATAGACCATTTTAGGATTGTCGGCGACGACCATTTTTGGTAATTTACCACAGTTTAAGTACTTACCAGAATTTGTCACGTTCGCTCGTTCACCAGGCTGACTCTTCCAGTTTCTATATTTTTGAAAATCGTGTACCGCATATGCATAACAATTATTGTTATTTTTACCAACTTTTCCACCCCATTTTCGTTTTGTAAACTTGTGTTCCGATCCACTCGTAGGGGGGGATTTTACCATTACAATACACTAGAAAAAAAATATATGTACATAATAAATGTTAAAGGATATCGTAAAAGCCAGGGACAACAGGGAAGCTGTTGTAGAAGTATTGATGTTTGTTTTATCGGTACTTATTACCACGTTTGTTCTGCGTTTTACATGGAACAATTCTCTTAGCAAACATATAACTGTCATTAAACCTATCAAATCATTCCTTGACGCACTCCTTCTTTCTATATCTATTTCGGTATTCAGGGGTATTTAAACTTCTTTATACCCGACAACCCGTTCACCTGAAGAATGAATCATTGTGGGAAATCCTTCTACATCAGGGCATTCTCCTTCATCACAATCAACAAATGTAAAAGATTTACCACTTTGTTTCATGTAATCGAGCTGTTTACGAGTCCACCCACACCCCATGGTTCCGTAAATAGTCCATTCACTCTTCACATCTGATTCGACTTGAACGTGTACAGGTGATCCAACAGTTGCACGAAATGCGTTTTTATGTTCCATATTTGTAAATAGATAGGCGTTAACGGCGGATAAAATAGCAATCGCGATCATAGTTTATATATACTGTATATTTTATTTCTGAATCTAATATAACATGAACAACAACAATAATCAAAAAATTTTGAACCAGTTCAATGAGATAACAAAGAGTGGTAAAAACTCAAAAATTCTTTGTCGACCCTCTAAATTCATGAAGACCACAAATAAGATAGGAAAGGGTGAATATGGAACCGTTTTTCGAGGTAAATTATCAAATAAATCCAATAAATACATCGTCTATAAAGTTTTGGATTATGACAAATTTAGGCGAGCTAACGGAAAATCATATGATACAGAGGATCTCGCCAACGTAGAATTTCATGTATCTAGAAAATTAATAGAAGGGGGAATAAAAAACGTACCAAAAGTTTATAAAATACGTGGATGCAACGAAGGTAACGGAAATAATACTGCGACTGCTCCCCGTTACGAAGGAAAATCGGAAAAGAAAAGGGTTGGCACAATTTTATATAGCGAATTTATAAACGGTGAAGATTTAAAACATAAATACGCAAAGCTGAACAAAGAACAGTGTATATCCTTATTAGTTCAAACGATTCACATTTTATGTAAGATTCACACTAGATTTCCAAGTTTTAGACATCATGATTTACATTTAGGAAATATAATGATAAAAGAAGTACAGAGGAAGTTGATTCAGTGTAAACTTCCATCTACCTACACCCCCCCAAATAATAGTCTTTTTACTAAACTGACAGATGATAAGGTTGACTTTGAATTCGATAACGCTGGAATAGAAGTAGTTCTCATAGATTTTGGTCTTTCTCATATACCAGAACCGGGAGTCAGTATATCGAATCCTATGGTTCTTCTTCCCGAACAGAATACACGGGGTAAGGGCTTAATGAAAGCTCATGGAATTTTTAAGGGTTCCGATCAATGTTATGATGTACACTTTTTTTTAAATTCTTTATATCTGTCGTCATATAATCTAAAAGCGCGTGCTGGACCAAAGATGATTTTTAATTTCGTGCGTGAACATTTGCCAAGTGTATTTTTAGGTGGAAATTCAGACGCTATTAGAAATTCTCGACTGCGCTACAATTATAAAGGTATTGGAATACCAAATTATAATACTTTATTGAATACTATTCATGAAAAATTAATCAAACAAACAATTCAACCGATATCCGTCAAAGGTAATACGTTGACACAAAGACATATACGCGCCACCACGACAACGAAAAGAGTGCCAGTAGAATTAGTACGAGCAGCGAATGGTTCAAAACCAACAAATACACAAAAAACTCGAGAACAACGAGACAAAGAAGCTGTACAAACACTAAAATTCGGACAAATGGGGCGGGGTATAGTACCACAAAGGAGACCAGGTATAGTGACTGCGCGTAATAAAAAACCACAAACAAGAAATAAAAATTTACAGGAAATACGGCAACGCTTGAACACAACTCTTAAAGGGGGAGGTGTCAATCAAATACCACAAACAAGAAATAAAAATTTACAGGGGATACGGCGAGGCTTGAAGACGACTCTTAAAGGGCGCGGTGTCAATAAAACACTCAATAGAGTAAAAACATCAAATAGTTATAAACCCGGTGCATATATCCACAATAATAACAAAAAAAGTTCCAATAACAATAAGAGCAATAATAAAAACACGGCGGGTTCGGTAAAAACGGGTACGCCGAAATCTATAGTACATACACCAAAATCTAAAACGCGCTCCAACAATAGATCTAATTAAAGAAATTATACACTCTTTATATATGGAATATTGTGATGTGTGTTGTGAAAAACTTAACAACTCAAATCACAAAAAGGTTGAATGTCCTTTTTGTGATTTAAAATCATGTCGTGAATGTAGCCAGAAATACATATTATCCGTATCAGAAGAACCTCGATGTATGGGGTGTAAACATGAACATAATAGAGAACTCGTGAGTACGTATTGTTCGGCTATATTTATAAACCGGGAATTAAAAAATCACCGGGAAAATATATTATTTGAACGCGAAAAAGCTCGATTACCGGAAACACAGAAATATGTTGTACGCGAAATAGAAAGAAGAAGTTTACGTACTTCGTATGTATACATGTACTATATTCTTACACATGTCGATAAAATGACTGATATAAATATTTGCATAAGACCTTATCTTAAAGATGTTGTTCGAGAAACTATGTATAATATATACGAAAACTTACAAATACTTCGTAATAATACAAGTGTAGATACTAATACGTATGTATATTCCCAGAAATGTCCAGATGAAAATTGTCGCGGATTTTTAGACGAAAATTGGAATTGTGGCATATGCAAGACCCTTTTTTGTAAACAGTGTAACGAAAAACTCACATATAAACATAAATGTGATAAAAATACAGTCAAAACACTTAAATTATTAAAACGAGATAC
>Ga0181399_1000237_pt1 | contig 20706 bp, 34 predicted proteins | sample 22SPOviralmetaG_FD_130128 | JGI IMG/M metagenome (GOLD analysis project Ga0181399, IMG submission 130128) | Marine viral communities from the oligotrophic San Pedro Time Series (SPOT) site, San Pedro Channel, CA, USA - 22 SPOT_SRF_2011-05-21 | ecosystem: Environmental > Aquatic > Marine > Strait...
AACCATTTCTACAGCAACAAAGACATCGATTGGATTGCCGAGCTGTGTCTCGACTGGCTAGAAGAAAAAGGTGTAACCAGCCCGTGCGCTCTCGGTTTTAAAATCCAAATTGAGTACACAGAAGGAGAGGAAACATGAACCATGAAGACGAAGAAGAAGGCTTCATCATCGAATTTGAAGCAGCAGACGAGCTAAAGGAACTACTTGTTGCTCAACAAAAGACCCTAATCGAAGCACAAGAGAGCATGCAGTTAGCAACGGAAGCACTCAACACTGCCGAAGAAGTGATCTTAACTATCGTGCCTCAAACCAATCAGGACACGGACAAATGAACCAAGAATTTCCATTCGAAGAAATCCGCGACGAGTACGGCGACCTATTCAACAGTGTCGACGCTGCTATGGCTGCAGGTTTCACCCGCAATCAGGTCTGGTCTGTAGTTGACGCAGACTCAGACGACCCAAATGTACACAGCATCTGGTGCTATGGCCCGCCACACCACTATGTCAATTTACTGGGTTACACCTGCACCAGAGAGAAACACGACGACGACACTTACTTTGAGGAAGTAGTTTACCGTGACTAATCTAAAGCAACGCATCTTAAACATGGACGCATACCACTCCGGCGATTACTTCGACGTATCGACAGTAGCCCAACGATTTAAGGTCGGCTCAGTTGAAGTAAGAGACACGTTCCAAACAATGTGCAACCAGAGATTACTTGTTAAACGCGCACGCCAAGCTCGTTCAACAATCTATATGCGCCCCTTCTACAACCGTTGGCTAAGTAAACCATGGGCCATGTATCACCCACCATGTCCCACGCCAGATGAACTGACACCAAACACCTCATTTATCTACGGGAGTCCTGTGTATGACCAACATGAAACATGATCCATGGACCAAGCTGACAGACATGGCAGCAGCACACATCGAGTCGTGCATCCGTGCAGAAAACAGACCCGCTGTTGAGAAGCTACTGAGTGAGCTATGCAACAGCACCAAACTAAAACGAGATGTTTTGGTGGACTTTCTAAGCACTAAGCCAATCAAGGAGTGACTTATGATATTAGCAGGACTAATCGCAGCAGCCGGTCTGCTGTTCCTACTATTCAAATTTGGCATGCGCCGCATCATCAACTATGACATTTACGTCGACTTGTTCGTCACCGTGCTGCTGATGTTCCTACTTGCAGGCACATTCAGCGGCATGATGGCAGCACTCTTTGCTGGCCTGGTTGTCAGCGTCATGCTCTTCCTCATGAAGCGCACCATGCGACATGAGTCATTCGGCATTATCAAGACTGACAAGTTTCCCTACCGCAAGCTGGGCTGGCGCGTGCATGAGCCACAAGGTGTGGCGTCGTGACACGCAAAGAGCTGATCGAGTCACTCATCCAATGGACCTACAAAACAGGTGTTGAATGGGAGTTCGGCTTCGAAGACGAAGGCTTCGTCAGCGTGATCTTCCCTTACGACGAGGAAGAAGACAATGAATGAAGAAACACATCGCACCGTGACAATTACAGCCGAGATGCACACCTCCTACTCCATCGAAGTCAACGTGCCTAGCTATTTAGACGACGACGATATTTGGCAAAAACTCGTCAGAGACGGACACCTTAACGGCAGCAACATGGTGTGCGACAACGATGGATGGGCAGATTATTGGACTTGGGGCGATATGTACGATTCAGACTTCAATCCCGTTGCTGACGACTATTCAGACTCCTTCCCAGAAATAACAGACTGCTGGGAAGACCATAATGATTCGTACCCACCTCCATGGGAACGCCCCGTCATCGAAGCATTAATAGACGGCATTATTAAACGTGGCTTCTCTATTGAGATACGTTGCGGCACGCGACGCATGTATGGCCCAGGCATCGACAAGCGTGAAATTTTTGCTGAACTTGCAGCTGGTGATGAGGATGTAATCGCCTTGCACAAAGACGGAAAACACTCCGGCGTCTTTCACCTTATTTACAACAACGGCTCAAAAAAAGATCCACGAGTAGTTATCCATGACTACTCGTGCCACGACTGGTGCGAAGAAATTATGAAGGAGCTACCGCAATGACAAATGACATCGCTAAACAACTGCTCCAACAAATCAAAGAAATCAACGAGGCATATGCCATGCAGCTTGACCTATCAGACGGTCGCATGCCGTGTTCCATCACGGACGACCCACTCAACGACTATTCCCACTGGCATGACAAAACTGGTCCGTATGCACAGCACGAAGAAGAAGACTGCTTCGACGCTTACCGTAACGAGCGTGCCCCAGACCCTGACCCCAACGAACCTAACAACTACGAGAGCAAAAGCCATGGCTATTGATCAAGAAGTATTAGACACCGTAACAGATAAGCTCCGAGCAGCTGTTGAAGAGCTTTGGGAAAGCCGAGAAGCAAACGACATTGGCCCGGTAATAGGCGCTGCTTTATGCCACATGGGCGCATCAATGTACTTTTACTGCGAAGAAGACAAAGCAGTAGCAGCAGTCGCTGTCTTAGAAGCATGCACATTTGGCATTGAAGAAGCGCGCGCTTTTGCAATGACCGATGCTTTAGAAAATAGCTGCAAAAGTCTAACGCTCCAGTGAAGCAATTGCCCGAAATACCAGAACACCTGTGCGCCCTAATATTAGTAGGGCTATTTATTTTACTCATACAAGTATGGGAGCTAACAATTATATGAAGAAAAATCTAACAAACCGAAGACGTGCAGCACTCGAACGGCTGCGTAACGCGAGCTTTACCCCCAAAGGTAAACGCACTGAAAAAGAGTGGAAAAACCGCGTCGAACAAGAAATCAAGACGTTAGAGGAACGGAGTGTATGAGTGATCTCCGATATCACATGTGCAACCAAGACCCCGAAGTTGACTACAGCTGGGAAGAATATGACGCACGCGGCATTTACTTATGTCGCGTTTGCCCAAAATGCGTCAAAGCCAAACTCGCAACTTACCGCCCTGAAGTGTTGAACGACTCAAGCTATTCAGCAGACGAGCCAATCGAGGAGGACATATGAAATGTGAATGGTGCTCTGACGGCATTTTCTCTGATGAAGACCTTGCCGTGTGGCCCGAAGACGCCCCCGACGACATCAGCATATCCCCTACCACTGACCTCATGCTGTATCACAAGTGGTGTTTTGAATCGCTTATCAACGAAGAGCGGCAACAACAGCACATGAAGCATGCACCAGACAACATGGAGATCGCATGAATAAATACAAAGTCGCTGTCATAGAAACAAGTTACTGGTATGTAACTGTCGAAGGCGAGACCGAATCAATAGCGGCAGACAACGCTGTTGTGCTTTTCCAAGAAAACTATGACTCACTTTCAGAAGTCGGTGATGAGTACGTGCCGGGATTTTTAGAGGCACAAATAGAAGGAAGAGTCGCATGATTAAGACACGCCAAGAAGCAATTCAGTGGTGCCTAACCCATCTACACCATCACATGCAGCACATCGTTACCGACCATGAACCACGAAACATGATTCAAATAGACCCTGCGGAGCTCACGCAGATTCTATCCGTTCTATCTAACGAGCAATTCTCACGAGGAGACATTAATGAGAACAATCCGACCCGCTGATCTTGCTAAGCAAGCAGCTAAAGCAGCCAAATCCGGCCAAGCCACAATGATCTGGGGCTCACCTGGCATCGGCAAATCCGAAATCGTTTATCAAACTGGTAAAACGCTCAACGCTAAAGTCTTTGAAATTCGCGCAAATCTTTACGATCCAGTTGATGTACGCGGTGGCCTTAAAGTTGTCGAACAAATGGATGGTACTTACCGTACAAAATACGGCGTGCCAGAAGACTACCCAGACACAAACTACCAGGGAACCGTTGTGCTGTTTATTGATGACATCACACATGCACCAAAAGCAACACAAGCCGCACTCATGCAACTATTACTTATGGATCGCATTGGTACTTACCAGCTACCACCAAACACTATAAAAATTGCAGCTGGCAATAGAAGTTACGACCGTGCAGGCGCTGTCGGAATGACATCAGCAGTGCAAAGTCGTTTCCGACACTACACTTTAGAACCTCATATTGACGACTTCTGTGCTCACGCACACCAAATCGGTATGGACCCATCCATTCCTGCATTTCTACGTTATCGACCAAACCTACTTAACGACATGGATACAACCGAAAGTGCATTCCCAACACCACGCACTTGGTCATTTGTAAACGAAGCGCTGCCATTTATTGATGACGACGGCTTCTATGACGTTGCGTCATGTGTGGGCGACGGTGCAGCAGGCGAATACTTAACCTTCCGTAAAATTTACCACGATCTACCTGACATTGATCAAATCATTCGCAGTCCTGGCAGTGTTCGTGTGCCTGACTCACCTAGTACGTTATATGCAGTAGCAGGCGCTTTGTCAGCTCGTGCAAGTCAGCAAGATATCAAGCCCATCATGACTTACCTGCGTCGTTTGCCTGCTGAGTATCAAGTCGTAGCAGTCAAAGACATATTAGGTAAAGACCGCACGCTTGCTACCGAACAAGCAGTACAGCAATACATTACCGACAACGCTTCAGTTATCTTCTAAGGAGAACAACATGGCATCAGTAAGATTAGGAAAAGATTTACGAAAAACAATCTTTAGGGCTGCAGAAAAAGCATATGACTCTACTGCAACCGAAGCAACAGTAGACAACGATATCCTCGAACAAATATGGAAAGGCATCGTTGATCACCCAACACATCAAGCTTACAGCAAGTATGTGGCAGACCACAAAAGAAGCACCGAGAATTTTCTTTATCAACAGATAAAAAAGACCGAATCAAACAGGCTTTGTGTCTCAGGCTACGGAGGAGAAAAAGAAGATCACCGAATTTACCTTGATCTACCGACAACTCGAACCTCTTACATAGACTACGGCTATAACGCTCACCACGTCGAACTAAGCGATTTACATTTATCTTCTGTGCAATATCTTGCCATTAAAGACAAAATAAAAGCAGTTTCTGAAAAACGCGTACAAGCCGCAACAGACAAACAGCATTACCTACGCCAAATCAAAGCTCTGCTTGAAAGCTGTAACACACTTAAACAGTTACTCGATACACAACCTTCAATGAGAGAGTTCGTAGACGACGAGCTGGTTCGTGACATGCACAAAAAAGTGACTCGCGAATCTCAAGCTAGAGAACGTCGTGAAATTGCACAAGTCGACAGTGACCTTATTAATCAAGTGGTACTCACATCTAAACTGGTAGCTTAATTATGGAACATGAATCATTAACCATGCAGCGTGTTACCTCAGCGCGTTCGCAGCTTATTCTCAACGAGCCATTCTTCGGCGTATTGAGTCTCAAGCTAAAAGTACGCGAACGCGATGATCTCAAAACAGCTGCAACAGACGGTACTCACTTAGACTTCAACGCTAAATTTATAAACAAACTAACTGACATGGAACTGCAGGGCCTCATTGCACACGAAGTCATGCACTGTGTCAGTCACCATATGACGCGACGGCAGGAACGCGATCCTATGCAGTGGAACATTGCAGCCGATCACGCAATCAACTTGTTTCTTTTAGATACAGGCTTCATCTTGCCCGAGGGTGGCGTACACGACGAGCAATATCGTGATATGACAGCCGAAGCAATCTACGAACAAGTTGACGAAGACGCAAAACCTTGTATTTGGGGCTTAGTTAATGACGCAGGTGAAGCTGCTGTTGACGCAGACTCCGGTTCTGGCTTGGAAGTTTCATGGGATCTTGCAGTTCAACAAGCTGCCGAAGTTGCTAAAGCAGCAGGCAAGCTACCAGGCGGAGTCGAGCGTCTTATTGATCAGTTAGAAAAAGCACAGATCGACTTCAGACAATACTTATGGCCTTTCTTTACAGGCAACAGCAAAGATGATTTCACCTGGCGTCGCCCACACCGTGCTTACATTAGTGAAGACGAATATTTTCCATCAATGCACAGTGAGGCACCCGGTACATACGTCATCGGCATGGATACTTCTGGCTCAACGCACAATCAAATACACAAATTCCTATCTGAAATTTGCGCTATTCACGAAGACCTTAAACCAGAACGCATGGTATTTATCCAATGCGATACAGAAGTTGACGAAGCACGCATCGTCGATGTAACTGGTGATGAGGAACTAACCGATAGCATCCTCAATGTAGGCGGTGGCGGCGGCACGTTATTCCAACCAGTCTTTCGTTGGGTAGAGCAACAGCAAATCGAGCCGGAAGGCATGGTGTTCTTTACTGACTTAGCTCCAGCGGACAACTATCCCCCAGAGCCAGATTACCCTGTCTTGTGGGTTTCAACAGACGCTAATGAGGTCGCTCCTTGGGGCCAAACCACTTATCTGTTGCAATAATAAATTAGTGCGGCTAATATCGTGTATGCATTGAGGCATAGATATGAAACCAGCACAAAGCACGACGCTTTCAAGCGATACACAAGACTTTAAAAAATCTATTAGCAGCTTGATACAAGTCAACAAGTGTCATGTGACACCTGCTGATTGGGCTCGCATCTCAACACTCTACCCTTACGCATCAAGTGCTTGGGTAGCAGTTCCCAAAGAAGACGTGCGGTTCTTAGAGCTACTTGTCAGAGATGGCTGCTCCTATGCCTACGCATCGTTATTGCAGTCCTGTGATCGCAACAACATTGAGTGGATACATTTTTCCAAAGATTATCCACTCATACGGGGGCTAGAAGTTTTCACAGATGAGTGGCGAACCCAAACAGCTTAAACAAAATGTTTTAGACCGCATACGCATCGAACAAGAAACAAAAGAGTTTTTAGAACGTGGCGGAAAAATCAAAAAAATGCCTAAGCACGCTAGTGCATGGGATGAAGACGCGGTTGAGTTTATCCCGCGCAAAATACGAGGTAAAAAACGTGAGCAAGACGCTCCTGACTCTTGATTTTGAGACTTACTACGACGTACAGGTTTCGCTACAAAAGATCTCTACAATGGAATACATCAGACACCCCATGTTCAAAGTGTGGGGTGTTGGCCTTCAAGTAGATGACGGCGAACCATACTGGGTGCCCGAAGACGAAGTTGAAGCTGCGCTTGCAGAGTTTGATTGGGATGACACTGCCCTTCTATGCCACAACACTCCGTTTGATGGCTTCATACTGACCCAATACTACAAAATCAAACCTGCCTATTACTACGACACCGCAGCAATGGCACGAGGATGGTGGCCGGGACAAACAGCTTCTCTCAGAGCAACAAGCGAACGCTGCTTTCCACACGACGAAACTATGCGGAAAGGCACCGAGTTGGTGAATGCCAAAGGTATTTACGATCTGCCACCTGACATAGAAGAAGAGATAGCTGGTTACTGTAGGCAAGACGTTGCTTTGACTTACGCTATTTTCAAACAGCTAATAGAGGGATACCCACAAAGCGAGTTAGATCTTATAGATCTGACAACCACCATGTTCTGCGAGCCAATCCTGAAAATAGATAGGGAGCGGCTCACCATGTACCATGAAACAGAAGTCATGGCTGGTGAAACAGCAATCAGCAACAGTGGCTATTGTAGAAAGGTACTTGCCTCAAACCAAAAGTTTACCGCTGCAATCAAAGAAGATCTTGATATCACTGCCCCCACCAAAGTCAGCCCAACAACAGGCAAAGTAATACCTGCATTAGGCAAAAATGATGCTGGCTGGAAACAGATGCGCGCTATGTACCCAGAACACGAGCATGTGTGGGCTGGTCGAGTAGCGGTTAAATCCAGAATAAACGAGACAAGAGCAACACGCTTCCTGGCTGCAGCTGACCCCGTTACTGATACCCTGCCCGCTCCTTTGCGGTATTACGCAGCTCACACGGGCAGATTCGGAGGCACAGACAAACTTAATCTACAAAACTTACCCAGAGGCAGTGAACTTCGTAAGTCTTTAATTGCCCCAGATGACCACCTTGTTTATGTCGCTGACCTGAGCAACATCGAAGCTCGCATGCTTGCATGGCTTGCTGGTCAAGACGATTTATTAGCGCAGTTTGCTCACGGCGAAGACATCTACAGCAACTTTGCTGCAACTGTGTACAACAAGCCCATTGATAAGAAAGAACACCCTACCGAACGGTTTGTAGGCAAGACTGCAATCCTTGGTCTTGGTTACGGCATGGGTGCAAAGAAGTTCCAAGCAACACTTGCCGCCGGAGCAGCAGGTCCGTCGCTACAATTCTCAGACAGTCAAGCTGCGGGCGTAGTTACAAAGTATCGACAGTCCTATTACAAAATCCCAATACTTTGGAAACGCTTAGAAAACTTCTTAGCTATGTCACTGCAGCAACGCGGTACTTTAGATTACTCAGTATTACAATTTACTAATAACGAAATAATACTTCCAAACGCTATGTCATTGAAATATATGGACTTAAAAAACGAGGGAGGAGAATTAGTATATACAGGTAGAAACGGAAGAGAAAAGACCTATGGCGGAAGACTAACTGAGAACGTCGTCCAAGCCTTATCTAGAATCGTAATTACAGATGCAATGCTCAAACTAAGAAACGAATTAACCGAAGGTCAAGTTGCGCTAACTGTCCACGATGAAGTGGTAATAGTTGCCCCAAATACTAACCCTGATGCTACAATGAATTCTATAATTGATATCTTGTGTACACCCCCGAACTGGGCAAAGGACTTGCCGCTAGACGCCGAAGGGGGATACGCCCATAACTACAGTAAATAATATGTCGCGACTGGTATTGACAAGGAAAGTCAACGATAAGGTCACCCTCTCCAAAGACGGTGAGCATGTCGCTACTGTAACAGTGGGTCGGATAGACCGAAACCAAGTCAGAATCGTATTCGAAGCAGACTCTAATGTAGAAATAACCCGAGAGCCTCGGGAAAAAAAGTCTGCCTAACCATATTAGCGGGACTAATCTAAACTATGAAGGTTACTTATCTTGGGGCCGCTAACGGCCTTAGACTGAGCAAACACTACGACGGTGAAAATAAATTTACTCCTTACCCACATGTCAAAAAAGTAAACTCCTATCAGTATGACGTAGCGTCAATAGATGAGCTCTATAGCTCGGTTGTCGATAACGCAGCCATTGGGAACTGTTTACTTAAAGGCAATCTAAAGCGAGAACTAGTAGAAGAAAGCCGTGCGGGCGCAAGCGACAAAGCATCGCCAAGCGGACTATTAGTTTTAGACTTTGACGGAATAAAGATTCCTGGCAGCAGCTTTGCACCTTACTGGAATATTGACAGTGACAAGTTCAAGCAAATAGCTGAAGCATTAATGAGATGCATGCCAGCTGAGTTGCAGAACGTAAGCTACATAGCACAAGCCTCATCAAGCATAGGCTTTAAGAACGACGCAATAAGCATGCATATAATTATGATGCTAGATGTACCGTTAGCTGCAAAAACAATCAAGCTTTGGCTGCAGCACGTCAACTACACGACTACGCTATTTGCAGACCAGTTAGAGCTAAGCGTTAACGGACAGTCTCTAAAGTACCCGCTTGATATATCAGTAGCCGACAACAGCAAGCTTATCTTTATCGCGCCCCCAACCTTTACCGACAATAAGAACGATCCATTTAACAGTGCGGACGATCGAATTGTATTAGTTAGCAAACAACACGATCAGCTGCAGCTTGCGTCGCTTGTTGCAAACCTTAGTCCTCAACAGGTCTATGAAAAAAGCCAAGTTATTAAGAACAAGCTGCGAGAAACTAGCGGGCTCAAAAAAGTTACTGAAAAAATTAAAGTAATGGACATCGATCGACAGCCGCAAGAAGTGCTATTAAACCCAGATCGAATGTCTATTGTGATTGCAGATACAACTAACACGCCGTACATCCGCTGCAACATAAACGGCGGAGACAGCAAAGCGTATTGGTTCAATCTTGATAACCCAATCTATATGCACAACTTTAAGGGCGAGCCGATATTTCTCATCGAACAAGCCGATAGCGATTTTTATCAGTCAATCTTTGACACGTTTGCTAGTGAGATGGAGAAAGAAGGCCGACCAGAGTATCCAGTTGTCTTTCGAGACTTCAATACCGACACGTATTGGAACGGGATTTATAACCCAAACATCACTGAGTTTGAGGTGCTGAAGCCTACATCTCGACAATCAATTGAAGACTTTATGAGAACACACGGACGCCCTGCCCCAGACTTTGTGCCTGATGCAGACATGTCGTTCGACCCAACAAACACAGGCCCAACAGTTGATCTGTCTACGATGCCTTACCGCATTAATACATTTAAACGCACAATGTATATGAACAACGCCATCACACCAGAAGCTCCTATTGAGCTTGGCTACGTGACAACAATAGAAAACAAGTGCCCTACTATTTTCAAACTCATGCGACACATCCTCGGAGACGGACAGCAAGAAGTAGAACGCTTCTTTAACTGGCTTGCTTATATCTACCAAACTAAAGAAAAAGCAAAAACTGCTTGGGTGTTAAGCGGAGTGCCTGGCACCGGGAAAGGCGTGTTTGCTTATCAAGTACTCCGTCCTTTATTTGGTGAAGAACAGGCTCCCGTTAAAACTCTAGAAAACCTTGAAGAGCAATTCAACTCATACCTGCAGCGCGCACTAGTGTGTGTGGTAGATGAGTTTCATATGGCAAGCAGCACGGCTGCACAAAAGGTCGCAAACAAACTAAAGAATCAGATTACCGAGCCATCAGTAACAATACGTCGCATGCGATCAAATCAAGTTGAAGTCCCAAACTACACCAGCTTTATATTTTTAACGAACCATGTAGACGCAATTCGCATTGAACCGGGCGATAGACGATACAACATCGCGCCTCGACAAGAAGAAAAACTGTTAGATAAGCATCCAGAAATAGTATCGGAATTTAAAAACATACCAAAAGAATTGCTGCATTTCGCTGGCGCTTTAGAAACCTTTGCATACAACGAATCTCTTGTGCGAATGCCAGTAGACAACGAAGCAAAAAGACTTATGAAAACTGCATCACTCAGCGTATTCGAGGAATTTTGCCAAGCGCTGCGCGAAGGATCTTTAGATTGGTTCAACGACGTATTAGATATACGCATCACAAATGTTATGAACTCAGGCGAAATTGACGCAGCACAACGCTTTGTTAAAAGCTGGGTGGCAGATGCTCACGCTAAAAACTACAGCATTATCCCCACTGACGCACTGCGAGTTGTATTTAACGTACTGACTGAAGCGCGCCCGCCTCTGTCACCAATTGACTTTAAAAAGCGATTAACAAGAAACCGTGTGTCTGTGCAACGCAAGCGAGCAGCCGACGCAGGCCGAGACGCGCACCCTATCCGAGGGGTAGTTGTAGACTGGAAGGCTAATCAGATGCAATTACAGTCGATTATTAAGGCTTATTTCACTAATGAAGACGATGCGCTCTTGCGTACCCGTGCTAATTAGTTACACTAATACCTGACATTATGTCGGACTTCAATATGACCGTTGCCAAGACACAATCAACTCGCCCTGACGCTGACAAAATCATGTCAGACAAGCCACCATTAGGCCCTGTCCGTGCATGGTCATACTCAGCACTTAAAGTATTTGAAGAGTGCCCTCACCGCACATTTCTATCTCGTGTCAAAAAAATAAAAGAGCCCTCTAGCCCTGCTGCAGACCGAGGCACGCAAATACACCAAGAAGCCGAAGACTATGTAAACGGTACGTTAGGTGAATTCCCAAGTAACTTAGAAAAATTCAAAGACGACTTCGAAACTCTACGAGCATTGTTTGCTGAAGCAAAAGTAGAACTCGAAGGCGACTGGGCTTTCACAGAAGAATGGGAAATATGCGGTTGGATGGAGAGTAGAACATGGGCTCGCATCAAACTCGATGCTTTAGTAAGAGAAGACGAGCAAAGCGCACGAGTCATCGACTACAAAACTGGCAAGAAATGGGGCAATGAAATTGGTCACAGCCAGCAAGCTTTGCTTTATGCCATTGCTACTTTTGTCAGATACCCATCGATTGAGTTTGTGCAAACCGAACTGTGGTACTTAGATAAAGGTGAAACAACCGTTAAAACCTTCACAAGAGCAGAAGCAACACAGTTTCTTCCTGGCTTCCACGCTCGCGCTACTCGCATGACAAGTGAATTTAATTTTGAGCCGTCGCCCTCAAAATCAGCATGCCGATGGTGCTCCTATAGAAAAGGCGATAACCCCGAGTGTGAATGGGGTATTGGCTAACAACGGAGGTTAGCAATGAAGCAACAATTATTAGCTGCGATTGCAGCAAGCTTACTAATATCTGGATGTGCGTCTTCGACAACTCAATATTACGAAGCAGTACAAGCTGCTGCACAGGCAAACGCTGCTGCTTCACAAGCAAAATTTGATGCCTTAGCACAAATAGCAAGCGCTGGAGACGGACAAGCAGCATCTGCTGCAGTAATGGCTCTTGCACTGACGCAAACGCCTGTTGTAACTCCCCAACCACAACAATCAGAAGCTTTGAAGTGGGCTTCGGTGCTCGCAACTCCCATAAGCTCGCTTGGTATGATGTGGTTACAAACTGATTCTGCTAACACGATGGCCGAATACAACGCAGAAGTTGACTTAGCACGCATCTCTGCAGACTCAGTCAATCAACAAGCGCTATACGGCTCCTTTGTTTCATCCAACCAGATCACTGGTGACGTTGCCACGGCTGGCATGACTGCGATGGGCAACGTGGACTACACCCCCTTTGTTAATGGCATGGTCTCGCTGGGTGAGGCTGGGCTTAATTCCAACGTCTCCATCGCCACGGTCGGTTTAAACACGGCTGGCGAACTTGGTGTTACCGGCATGAACAACCTAACCAACTTAGGTGCCGCTGGAATGACGGCTATACAAACCGTGGGAACAGAGGGATTTGACGCACTAAATGCTTCCACTGCCGCGTGGCTTAACTACTCCGCAACAAGGGATACGACCTTTGCGGGGATGATGGCTACTGAACAAAGCGGATGCGTTGTTACAGCAAACGCTGAAGGTCAAATAGTAGTGACCTGCCCTTAGCAATTACATATTCCTAAACAAACTGCAGACCCCCTGGGTCACTCCTATTGACCTCGCTTATGCGGGGTCTTTTTTTATCTGAGGTATTTATGAAAAAACTAGTCAAAGCACTGCAATACATCGGCATAACTGGTCTCTCCTTTGTGCTTTTTTACAGTATCTATCTCATGTTTATAAGCGTTACCACTTTTGTATTACCAATCTTTTTTCTAATAGCGTTAGTCGTCGTTGTCGGTCTTCAACTAGAGAAAGAAGAATGATTTGGCTATCTCGGTTAATTACAGCAATAGAAGTATTTCTTTTTATCAAAGCCATGCAAAAAAAGAGAGAGGCGCAATGCTCAACAGCAAAGGACGAGTCACCGAATGCTTCTTCATCAGAGAAGACGGAACACACATCCAGTACGAGCTCGCAACAGACCCACCAGAAGCAGCCTTCTGGTCAACCTACAAGCTCAAGCCAGGACATATAAAAGTTGTTGGTAAATACGATCGAAAAATTAAAAGCGAACTAGCAAAGGAAATATGTAATGACATCAATCGCCGTGAAGCTAAAGTCACCAAGCAGCCGATCGAGAACAAGATACTTAAAAAGCGTCAAGCCGCCCGCGCTAAACATGCTAAAGCCGGGAAAAAACAACAAGAAGCTCGGTAACAAGATAACCAAAGGGAAATGGAAAGGTCACCCTATGTACTCACTGACCTTAGAAGAACGCAACTCTTGTCCGGCTCATTGCGAGCAATGGGATAACTGCTACGGCAACAACATGCCGTTCGCGCTGCGCTATGACCATGCTCATCCAGACTTCTATCTAATGCTGGAGCAGCAGATAGCGTCTCTTGCCATGAAGCATGAAGCAGGTTTCGTGATTCGGCTGCATGTACTAGGTGACTTTCACAGCACGGAGTACGTTGGCTGGTGGCGCAGCATGCTTAAAAAATACAAACCATTACACATCTACGGCTACACACATCAGAGATCTTTTTCTGAGACTGGTTACGCCATAGTAAAAATGAACCGTAAATACGAGGAGAAATGCCGTGTTCGCTTTTCAGATGATACTTCTACTTTTTTTAGCACGCGAGTCGTCAAAGGAAGACCTGATGACTACACCTTTGGCAGAACAGATACACCCTGCCCTGAGCAAGCAAAACGCTTAAATAGCTGCGCTGAATGCACTATTTGTTGGGAATCTCGCGACCAAAGGGTTGTATTTTTCGAGCACTAGTATTAGTCTGGCTAATACATAACCGTCAGGAGGACACATGCGGATCAAAGTCGAGCTTCACCTCGATGACTACGAATGGGATGGCCGCACTCTCCTTTTAAAACTAACTCCTGCTGACGAATACATCGATGGCGAAGACCCTGACCCCGAAGAAGTCATTGTCGAAGTGCCTGAAAAAACATTGAAAGTAATTGGAAAATAAACATGAGACATAAAACATGCAAAAGCCATTTGAGCATCAAGACGCAACCACACAGTTCATCCTCAATAATCCCAGAGTTCTCGTCACAAGTGATCCAGGCACAGGCAAAACACGCTCTGTACTCGACGCTTACGCTAAACGGCGTGAAGGTAAGCTTCTCGTCATCGCACCCCTCAGTATCCTCGGAGCCAGCTGGGGAGACGACTGCACAAAGTTTCAGCCAAAGCTAAAGTACACGCTGGCATATGCTCGTAATCGTGCTCAAGCGTTCAAAGAAGACGTAGACATTGTCATTACAAATCATGACGCCGTTAAGTGGCTAGTTAAAAACGACCATCTACTCGATGGTTTCGACACTCTGTGTATTGACGAGTTTACTGCGTTCAAAAACAAAGACAGCCAGCGCAGCAAAGCTATGGCTAAGCTTGCTAATAAGTTCGAATACCGCATTGCAATGTCTGGCACACCAAATAGCAACACCATACTAGACATATGGCACCCCACTTTCCTTGTAGATGGTGGCGAGCGCTTAGGACATCGCTTCTTTGCGTTCCGTAACGAAGTATGCAGCCCGGTATTCAATGGTTTCGCCAACATCTGGCAAGACAAACCTGAAGCCCAGGAGATGGTTGCTGCAGCTATTAAAGATATCAACGTGCGGTATCAGCTTGAGAAGTGTTTGGACATGCCAGAACAGTCAGTCCACACCATGCTCGTCGATCTGCCACCAAAGATACTAGAGCAATACAACACGCTAGCAGAGGACTCAGTGCTGTATACCGGCAAAGGCACAGTTAACGCTATCCATGCTGGTGCCAAGGTTAAAAAGCTCCTACAGCTCTGTTCTGGCGCTGTTTACGATGACAATGGTGCAGCTCTCGTGGTGCATGATGCACGATACCAGCTAGTGCTTGACCTAATACAAGCACGCGACCACTCGCTAGTTGCCTTCAACTGGCGGCATGAGCGCGAGAAGCTAACAGAGCTCGTTGACAAAGCTGGCATCAAGTACGCATTCATCGATGGCAGCACCCCAGCCAACAAACGCAAAGACATTGTTGACCATATGCAATCTGGTCAACTGCAAGTTGTGTTCGCGCACCCACAATCCGCCGGACACGGCCTCACTCTAACCCGAGCCACATCGGTTATCTGGGCGTCCCCCACTTACAACGCTGAGCACTACCAGCAATTTAATCGACGGATTTACCGTGCCGGTCAAACCAACAAGACCGAGGTTATCCAAATTGCAGCCCGCGATACCTGGGAGCCTGACGTTTACGAAAAACTGCAGACAAAGCTTGGGCGAATGGAAGACTTGCTAAACGTACTAAACAGACTAAACGAACTAAGGAAAACAGCATGAATTTAGGTGAACTCATTGAAGAGCGCGTCGCTAATAAAAAAGCCATAGACGAAATCAACACGCGCCTAAAAGAACTCAATCAAGAAAAAAGTGATTTGGACTACAAGCTCGTCTCAACGCTAGACGATACAGGTCAAATCAAAGCAGCCAACGACGCCGCATCCGTCTCCATCAAAGAAGAGACCGTGCCGACTGTCGTCGATTGGGACAAGTTTTTCGATTGGCTTAGTGAAACTAAGAACTTCGAAATTATGCAACGCCGTTTATCGAGTATCGCATGCAGAGAACTGTGGGCTTTAGGCGTTGATATACCTGGTGTGGAGCAACGCGATCTTCGCAAAATATTAATGCGAATTACTTAATAGAAAACAGGAAACTTAAACATGAACGATATGGCAATTATTTCAGACAAAATCCCAGCTCACCTCAAAGATACCTTTGAAGGTATTGGCCGTGGTAACGAGAATGTTGGCAACAACATCATTATCCCACAAGTCGTACAGATCCATCCCATGTCAAAAGTAGTGGCAGAAGGTGACGGTGACTGGCGACCAGGTGACTTCCGCAACATCGTCACTGGAGAGCGATTTGAGAAAGGGTTCACCTGTCTCAACATTACTGTCTTGTGTTACTGGACAGTAAAGCCCTCCTTTGGCGCGCAAGTCTCTGACTATCGTGCGTACCATTTCGAGACGGAAGCGCAAGCTCACGAGCACCTAGCTAGCAACGAAGATGCTAACAAAGATAACTATGAGATCTTTGAGAATCACGCGCATATGGTGCTTATGAAGGATGCCAAGACAGGCAAACTAGCTGAGCAGCCTGTCATGTTCCATCTAAACAAGAGCAAAGCTAAGATCTCTAAGCTCTGGAACACCAACCTTCGTAACATCGGCGGCGACCGTTTTGCCACTGTGTGGGACGTAAAGTCGGTGGTTGTAGCCTCTAAAGCAACAGGCGGCTCTGGATACCAAAACATCCAGATCGACAAAGCAGGCTGGGCTACAAAAGAGGACTACGAAAGCGCAATAGCTATTTACGAGCAGTATGCAAATACACCGTTTGATAAATAAGCTTGTGTGAACGAGCACGGCTTCATAAAAGCCGTGCATCGGCACCTTCCAGCTGAACTGTATCGATGGAAAATCCATGATACATATACCGGCGGCGTTCCCGACGCTTACTATTGTGGACCCGCCGGTTCCCTATGGGTTGAGTACAAATACATCAAGCTTCCAAAGCGAGAAAGTACGATTGTCACTTATTGCACGACAGAACAGCAACGTGTGTGGTTGACAAAGATGCAGAAGTACGGACAATTAACCACGCTAATAATTGGTTGGGATAAACACGCGACTCTTATTGATCCCCAGCTAATTAATAGTCCTCTCAATAGTGGCGAACTACAAAGACGAGGTATTACTTTTAAGGAAATCGCCCAGCAAATAGAAACAACATGTATGTCAGGAGGATATATACATGGGAACACTACCTAAAGCCGTGATCAATCTCCGTAGAATTTGGGAGGCTAAAAAAGATCACTTAGAAGTAACGCAAGCCCAAGCTGCTCAAAAGCTAGGATGGACGCAAGGCGCATTTAGCCAATACCTTAATAACATAACTGATCTACATCCTGACGCCGTAGCAAAGCTAGCTAATTTCCTTGAGGTTGACCCACACGAAATCGACCCCGCGTTTAACCCAATAGAAGCTACTCGCTTTAAAGTCCCCATCCTCTACATCCATCCAAAAACACCAGCCAACTACTCAGAAGTTACGTATAGAAGACGAATAGTCGCAACCGTAGCTGAAGAAAACTACAAGGCAATCTGCGCTATTAGATTAGAAAAAGACCTGCGCCCCATAGGCTTCAAAGGCCAAATGACGCTGTGCTCAAATATGTTCAAACTAAAAACTCCCAGGCTAACGCCCGGTCGCGTACCAGAATTTTATATCATCAAACGTAAAAATAGCGACCCGCTTGAAGTAGTAAAAATCAGTGAATGCCCACCTGACAAAGAGCTAGAAGCAAAGCTGCTGCCACTGCTTACTTACGTCATTAATTAATTTTAAATTACGACCGCTAATATGTTGCATTAGCAGATACCATGTATCATTATTAGCGGGTCTAATGACTACATGAGGTAGCAATGTCAGACGCAGTAGAAAACCCTCCCCACTACAATACTGGAAGCATCGAATGCATTAAAGCAATCGAAGCTTCTATGTCCCCTATTGAATTCCAAGGCTATTGCAAAGGCAACTGCCTAAAATATCTTTGGCGCTACCAATATAAAAGCAAGCCCCTTGAAGACTTAAACAAAGCAAACTGGTATTTAAATAAACTCATAACCTCTACGACGGAGCAACAAAAATGAAACATTTACATAGACTTAGGTGGGGTGCTTCTTGGGAGCATTTTAGAGAAACCGTACTACGAATTTGGAGCAGATCTAATTTCGAAGCACAAGACACATTTTGGACCAGCAAAATCGTTCTCCCCTGTATATTTGTTAAAGGCGTAATTTCTCGTGGCGACAGATCAACTTGGACTTGCGAAGCAAGAGCAATTGAGGAGGCGGAGAAATGGAAGCTTTGTTGATTGAAAAGTATGGTCCTTTTATGGACCTACCGGAGATAGCTAGCTTGTTAAAAGTAGAAGCTAGATCTATCTATAGCCAAATAAATCGAGGAAAACTCGATTTGCCACATATCAAACACGGCAAAAAATACCTGTTTCCCACCCCAGAAGTCGCAGCCTTTTTAGAGTCCAAAATAACTAATTACCCTCTATAGCAGCAAGCACCTGCCCCGGCTTCAGTTGAGTGTAGCGTTTAAGTGTGTCCCAAGATTTATGGCCGGACACCAGCGCTACTTGTTCTATCGTTAACTTTTGCTCAAACAAACGACTACACGCTTCGTGCCGAAGATCGTGAAAGTGCAGGTCTGGACATCCTGCTATTTGCGCTACATCTGCAAACTTGTCTGACACAGCACCAGCAGTAGCAACCTGGCAGAAGACTCTTCCGCGCTGCTTGCTGCATAGCCATAGACCATGAAGCAGGGTCCATGTTTCATGAAGCATGGGGATTGTTTCATCGTTGCCTTCTTTCTCTTGCGGATCTTTGCGATCACGAATGGTAAGCGTGCGGTTCTCGAAGTCTACGTCTTCCCATGTCTGCCGATGAATCTCAGCAAGTCGCATAGCATTGTGAACGGCAATAACAATGAAGTGCGAGATCCAGTGACCTTTGGCTGCTTCCATTAGCTTTTCGTACTCACCAGAGGCGAGCCTACGTGAACGCTTGCGACTAGGGCCTACCAACTTCATCTTTGCAAGCGCGTAGCGCGCGTCTCTCACGGGGTTTGTTTCAAAAGGCATGCCCCATGAGATGCGAGCAAACTCGACGAGCTCCGCCATATATTGAAGCTGAGTATTAAGCGTGCTTCGTGCAACACCCTTCTTGTCGTCTGTTCCCAACCTACGTTGACGACCATACTCCAACACTTTCTCTACTGTAATTTCATGCAGCTTGTAGTGACCGATTTCGCGTTGCGTCAACCGATAAGTAGAAATTTTGGACTCGCAGAAATTGTTAAGGGGGTGGACTTCTTCGATGTAGCGATCGATCAGCTGGCCGAACGTCGTCTTCTTTTCAGATCTCTGTTTGCGTGCCAGCAAAGCGCCGGACTCAATGTCCGCTTCTGTCCGCTTCGCCCACTGACGAGCTTCGGTTTTTGTGTCAAAAGTTCTGCTGACCGCTGGATACCCAGCTTTGCGAATTTCGGCGTAAAACCGTCCGTTCCGATTGCGGATTGATGCCATGTCTTCCTCATGAAGTGCGTCAAAAGTGCGTCATTGCACGAGGAAAACGATAGCAAGATTTTTTATGTCTGTAAAACAGTGACTTACAAACACCAATTTGAATGGAGGCTCGGGTCGGAATCTTGCCGTAAGTTGTTGTTTTACAACTACTTACTGTTACTTAGTACTGCATAGTACATATTGAATTACTGCATGCTACTGCATGAACTGCGTCAAAAATTGCGTCATTACCAAGAGATTGCGTCAAGCTCAGCTTCAGTAGTTGCGGCATCAATCTGGGCGCGTATATCGCGCGCTTTGACATGACAGGCGTTCACATGCGCCCCTAATGCCTGCCCGACCTGCTGTAACTCTGTGGAGTTAAAAGTCTGACTTGAGTTATCTGCCAGAGTCCAGTCCATCCCTGTCGTATTATCTAAAGCAGCAAGCTGAACTGCTCCCTGGATACGCCTTTGACTAACTTCGTCGCAGTCGAATGTAAAGCCGTTCCACTCGAAAGTGCCGAACTCTTCTGCGCTACGGGCTGACTTTATTTCAGCCCACTTATCACCTCTATGTTGACTAAGGTCGTACACCCACCGTTTCGTATTGTAATTAAACTCATACGCCTCGCTCGGCTGACTGCCTTTCTCCTTAATTTCGCCATCTGCCACATAAAAGTCACCTAAGTCGCCCTCTGGAATTCCTTTGACGTAAGTTTGACCGTCTAACGCTAGCTCTGTTGCGTTCTGTTGAGCGTATAGTATTTTCCCATCACTGTTATGGACAGTAGCCGCAAATCTCACCGCTTGCCCCCTAATACGACCATTGAGCCATTCTTAACTTGCCAATAGCCACCACCAAAGCTTGAACCGGGATAAACAGAAGTAACCTGTATTGAGTAACTCATATTTCGAGCACTAGGTGCCGGAAATTTGCCCACACAATGAAACGCAACGCCCCTTCCCGGTCTATCAGTCGTATATTGAAGCTGCCCCCTTCCGCCAGTGCCGTTGCTATACGATAGCCTGCAATATATTCCCGCTGGGTTATTGTTAGTTCCT
>Ga0181399_1000239_pt1 | contig 20701 bp, 32 predicted proteins | sample 22SPOviralmetaG_FD_130128 | JGI IMG/M metagenome (GOLD analysis project Ga0181399, IMG submission 130128) | Marine viral communities from the oligotrophic San Pedro Time Series (SPOT) site, San Pedro Channel, CA, USA - 22 SPOT_SRF_2011-05-21 | ecosystem: Environmental > Aquatic > Marine > Strait...
AGTTTTGTTGTTATCGACTATCATAAAGTTATTACTTCCAAATAAATTCTGGAATGCACCAATATTTCTTTGTACCGCATTCCACATTTTACTTACGTCTTCGACCGGTAATTTCCGTGGTCTTTTTTCATTTCTATCTAATGCTACTTCTTCTGACGTATTAACAAATATCATATAACAATCATATCCAGATTCTCTTAACACCTTTACCTGTTTTTTAATTTTAGAAAGGTCTTTACCAGTACCATCTAGGACTAATCCTAAACGACCTTGTAGGTATATGCGCATACGAGCCGCAGTAATTTTCTTAGACGCTTGTCTTATTTCTTGGCCTTTCGGGCTATATATCGTCTCAGGGTCAAGTTCAAGATCGGCCTGTTTCATTTTTAATTCAAATATGTCGTCCGAATTAATCACCTTAAATCCGGCAGAAGATGGAATTGCGTTACCTTGAACGTAGGACTTACCCGAACCTGGTCCGCCAGCCATAAAAATGGCTTTAAAGATTGCAGGATCATTAACGCCTTCATTCAACCACTCTTTAAAATTATCCACCGAACTCATGCCCCGCTACTCTTTTCATTTGTTTCTTAAACTCTTCAAAATCAGGCTTATTCTTGTAAAGCTTGATTGATATCTCATTTCTATCTTTACCCTTAATTCTCCACTTAAAGCCTTTTTCTAAGTGTTCTGGCTTTGTAGTCTTTACTACTCTGCGTTCGAAACCTTTTTCCCAAGGTTCGCTTTTACCAGGTCCTTCAGCAAAGTATTGACTAAAAGTTTTCATAATGCTATCCAATAACACCTTTATCAACCATACCTAAGGCATCAAAAATATCCATAACTTGGTCTCTAAGATCTGTATCCAACGCTCTTATAGCACCTTGGAATAATTTATTATTACCAGACCTATATAGCTTTTCGATACGTCTTATGTCTTTCTGATCGCGACCTTTCATTTTATTGCCAAGATCATTTAAACCTTTAACAGCTTTACCAACTTTAGGATCAGCAGCCTCTAATCTTAATTCTTTAAACCTTTTCATTCTATCCTCTTATTTTTGCAGCAAGGTCTTTATCAGCCCCGCCCCATGTACCTTTAGATTTAGTTACAAAACTATTCACTCTTGCATAACCCCATTGCTCAGGAGTAGTGCCAGGACGGTGTCCGCTTTTCCATGCAGCAACGCCTCGGTTATAAACCTGTCTAAGGATACTAAGAGACATACCGGTTGCATCGGCTTTCTTCTTTAAGCCGGCCTCTGAATTTTCACCAAACATATCTGCGTATTTTTTAGTATGTTTAGATGGTTTAGTTTTTGCTCTAGCATCTCCAGGAGCTGGTTTATATGCATCTGGGTCATCATCAGCCATCTTTGCTTGTTTCTTAAACTGGGCATCACGCTTATTTCCAGTAGACTTGGCAAGGCCTTTATGATATGGTTCGTTTGATTTTTCGGCTTCTGTGATTTCTTTTTGAATCTCAAGGAACGACTTGAGTGTAGAAGTTTGTTGGCCAGGAGTTGCATCTATATACGTATTGACTAACTCATCACTACCTTCTTCACCGGCACCAGATTGTTCTTCAAGCTTTTCTACTGCATCTAACCAGAACTTTTTCCTTGTTCCATCTTCGAATTCAACCAATACGTGATTAGTACCACACATAATCACTTCACCATTTTTATTGGTTTCTTTGATTGTGACTAAATCTGATTCAATGAATAGTTTGCCTTCGATATAAGCTTCTCGTTCTTCGGAAGCAGGCGCAAGTTGAATATGTTTACGATGGTTGTATGATTCTTTTAGGCCCATAGCTTTACGTAAAGCATTAAATAATTCTTTTGCTCCGTTGAATCCTTTTGGCATTCCCTTTGCAAATAACTCAAGGTCATTTACAGAAGCTGCAGCCCTCAATTTAGAGGCTGACATTCCGCTTACGTCATCAGAATCAGGGTCACGTTCGCCGGCAGATACTACTTTTACACCACCAATAAAGTTATAAAAGCCGTGTCGGCCTTCAACGTTATTGTACTTATTAAGTAGTTTATCAAACTCAGCGAGTCGGTCTGCACCCACAACCATTTGGGCTTTAGTAAACCCTTGGTCATATAATTTTGTTAGGATATCGAATACTGTACGAACGTCACTATCATTCATGATATTGCGCGCATACTTAGGGAACATTTTACGTAGGTATTTTACCTTTGTTTTAAAATTAAGAGGGTTCTTCTTGGGGTCATTTGATTTTGATGCATATATGCGAAACTGACCACCGCGGGCAGTTTTCTTAACAGTATCAAATAATTTTTCGTGGCCACTAGTTGGTGGATTATATCTACCGAATGTAAATGTAATCTCTTTAGTTTCTTCATTAATATACTGGCCGAATGACTTATATTCCATTATTTTTCCTCACCTTTATTTTTCTTTAGCTTAGCTCTGTCGGCAGCTTTAACTTGGGGGAGAATCTTTCTAGCAATTTTAGAGATTGCGCCTTTTTTCTTAGCGAGTTTTTTCTCGAGGTCTGCGCGAGCAGCGAATGATAGCTCGGCTTTATCCTTGCCCTTAAGGATTTTCTTTGTGAGAATATTGCGGGCTTGTTTGTCAGCCTTTGCTTTGAGTTTTTCTGGAGAGGCAAGTTTCTTTGCGGCTTTCTTTTTACCAAGCGCAATTTTTGCTTTGTTCTTGCGAAACGTTGCTTTCATTTTCATTCGTTGCTGGGCTGTAAGAGCCTCGTTTGTGTCGACCATATTGTCGAATTCTTCGACGGTCTCACACCGAATGTAATCTTTGAATGTAGTATACATCTTATTCTTATCCTTGGGTTCCCATTTAAAGATTAACGACTTGGTGAGTCCCAACCTTTAATAATATCTTTACTGAAGTTGTTGGTAGAGAATTCTAATCTATCAACTAACTTAACAGCGCCACCTTCCATACGATCTATGGCAACAAAACCTTCGTGGTTGGTTACCTTAAATCCAGATTTCGTCTTAACAAACGTATTAATATTATTAAGACTGTTTAGTTTATTTATAATAATTAGCTTCGCATCTACGATAAAATTTTGCAAATCGAACACATTTATTAGATTTTTTTTGTTACTGGCAGAGAAAAATTTAAGAATTTCATCGCGTTCCGCAAATTTCTTTGCTTTACCTTTTTCAGTACTGAGCTTATCGGCTTTTTTCATGTATCGGAGGTTAACATAATCAACTAATCCATCTACATGCTTCTTAGTATTAGTAATACGCTCGTTCGCTCTTACTTTAGTATTATTATATGTGTTGATAATAATATTCAACTCTTTATTTGATTCAATTTCTTTGAGAGTCGAACCAGAAATCTTATTAAAGACTTTACCTGCATCGGACAAATGTTTTGTACATTCCAAAGTCTCTGCTTTAGTCATTGTGGCAGATCCTGATATATCAGGAAGGGTAGCATCTTGCATCCATACTTTAGAGCTTGATTTAAGCTTAGGTACAATCTCTTTACCAAAAGAAGCTTTCATTGTTTCAAACGTAGCACCTTCGTATGTTGTATGCCACACCACACCAAGAGACGCTTTCTTAATTTGTTTTTCTAATGGAGTGCCTACAGGAATAGCATAAGCAATTGTGTTCGGATGAAACACTGTCATCTTTTGTCCGTCGATAGTATCGCTTTTTAAGTCGCCCTTGGTGAACATAATGTCACCTTGAATAACGTTTGTAATGCCGAGGTCTTTTAATGTATCAAATGCTACTTTAAGTTTTGTGTTTAAGTCTCCACTTGTATCAGCATCAATATCATCATGATTTTTGTATACCTTAGGGTCTGCATTAAAGATACCTTTTTTCGCAACAAAGAATTGTCCATCTGATGGGTCTTTGCCTGCGAACACTGCAGGTGCGCCATCCCATTTTACTGTTACGTCGACTTTAGATTTAGAATTACCGGCTAACATATCACGCAGAGACCGAAGTGCAAGAATGGCTTGCCGTGCACCTTTTACTCCGCCATCAAGGACTAAGTCCTCAATATGCGTCATGTGAGTATTCTTATTAGCCGCCTCAGACAAGTAAGATTTGAATTGTAACATTATTCGTACACCTTTACGTATGAACTAGAATCTTCTGACTTAGACCCAGCGTAGTTAATTATCTTTGTAATAAAACGATTTGCTTTAGTACCAGTATTTATATCGATTGCATGACATAGGTATAACGCACCAAGTTTTGCAGATACCCATCCAGCATCTTTTGTTGCTAGGTTTGTATCAAAGTCTTCTCGGCCTTCGTTCTTGTAAAAATGGTTATACAATTTCCACATTATTTCAATCGAGCGTTTATCTTTCTTTTTAGCAATCTTATTAGAAAGGTCTTTAATCGATTTATGCTCTGGAATACCTTTTCTGAATACTTGCTTTGAAGCATCTACAATCATTCCCCAACCAGCACCACCGCCTCGGGCTGTTTTACCTTTAATCTCAACTTTATTTGTACCTTGATACGAGTTGTCTTTAATATTCATTGTTCCAACGTCGTATATAATACTACCACCTTTTGAGGACCAGAAATCGCCTCTGGTTTCACCCTGAAGTAATACTTTTTTCAACTTATGATCGTCAACATCAGGTGGAGTTTGTATATTATATTCTTTGGATTTTGCTTTTTTCTTTACTAACTTTAATGATATACCAACAAGGCGCTTATCCTTGAATAACTCAAGAATAGATTTATTTAGTGAACGGACTGAATCAGTTTTAATTTCAGAGATTTTAAAATCATTTGCAACTGCCCAGATATCACCTGGATTCCATTTATCATCGCTGAATTTGGAGAAGCCATTGGCTTTAAATGCTTTATTCTTTGTAAGGTACACTGCAATCATGGTTTTAGAACCACGGTGAAACTTCATGTTTTTATTGACGTATCCTTCTTTAATGATATGTTGGGCAGAAAGATACGATGAAGCGAACCACTTATCATCTACGGATAGTATTTCATCTATTGTAGCATCTACATCTACTTTTTTATATGCCGCTTTAAGAATATTATCGTCTTGGAAGAACTCCATAGACTGTGTACCATAGTCTAGCATGGCTTGAAGTACAACGCATTGGTGTGATTCGGTCAATTTAGTATTGAGTGTACCGCCTCCAGCACCACCCATTGCACCGCCAAATACCTTACCTTTACCTAGGTCATTCGTTGTAATGAATTTGTCGTTATCGCCTTTAAGAGCAATTGGAGTTTTTTCGTTCCAATTCTTAATTTGTTCTAATGCTGATTCTACGTCAACGACGACGAATGTACCGCCGTTCGCCAACTCTAATGGTTTACCGTCTTTGATGAGACGTGCGAGAATATCTAATCGGGCTTCTCCAGTCTTTCCATTTGGTTTTACTAACTGTGCTGGAGTGAGTCTAATCAAGCCTTCAGTTAGCGTTATTAACGCTGTGTCATAATCTACAAAGCTTTTAAACATCATACTTATCCCTCGAATTTATTCTACTGTTACTACTATTTATACTTTTCTATCTCCCGATGTTACATTCCCGTTACAATCAACATTAATATATTTTTGTTTTGCAAGAAGGTCTATCATATCTTCAGCACCGTCACGCTTACCACATCGATACGCGTATGCGGAATAAAAATATCCAAAAACGCCTACGGCACATATTGTAAAATATTGAAAAGGTTCCATTATCATTTACCTTTCGTAGATGTATACATCAACACGTTCCGCATACTTTAATGGGAGTGATTGGTCAAATGCCCAAGACTTTCGTCCTGCCGCCAAAGCAGGTTTTGAACGAGGACCACGTCCTTGCAGTTTAACATAGTATCGAGGACTACGTCTGAACGTCGCAATGTACTCATCATTATCTGGATTATGCTTGGCACTTGCTAGCGCGAACTTATCTTTCTGCACTGCAATTTTGTTTACGGCTTTCACCGCATCACGAATTGTTTCGATTTCTAGCATTCCGCCTGCATCGGCATAATCGTATGTTCCAATGTAACTATCTGAAAAGCGTTTTGCGTGTCTCATAATGTATCTCCAATATATTTTTTAACAGGTATCAACTCTTTGAATTTACGACGAGACTTTGAAAATTGTTTCATCGGTTTATTAAACTGGATATATTCTTTTGTTCCAGTTTTAATGTATCCAACAAGTTGGTCTTGCTCGTTAAGGATATACGTGTGATTAGGAGTTGTAATATCCCACTTTGTAATCTCTTTGAAAGCTCTTAAAGCCACACTTAGTATCCTTTTGTCATATGTGAATAACACTCAGAATTCATCTGAACATATTCCAGTGATTTACCACAAATGCAATGTTCTGATTCTTCTCTCGTCGGAGCACCAACCATAGCACGGATTTGGTCTTCCGTGTATCGTTGCTCTCCGTCTCGGACTGATTGCTCTGCAAGTAAAGCCATATTAGCGTCAAATTTATTAAATCTCATATTATACTCCTGTCCAACGGACTGCGTTAGGATTCAAATCAAATACATTACCACGAGCAAAGTTTTTACTCGGAGCGTTATAACCGGCAGCCATTAACATGTCACCGACTTGGAAAGGTTGATTAGTTTTATTATCAACACCACGTGGTGACTTCTTAACGACAAAACCACAAACCGACTGACGACCGTCTTCTTTGGCATGTAAAAGTTTTATATAGTTTCGACCTTCTTCAAGGTGATATGTAGGGGGAGTGACTAATGAAAAATCGCCTTTAGCGCGTTCAGTCCACCGAGTGTAATCCATAGACATTGCGTCTAAGAGTTCTTGGCATTTAGTCATCAATTCGTTGTTTTGGTTATTCATAATATAGTTCCTTATCTCAATTTATGTAACCATTATACCCCAGTTTGAAGTGTTTGTACACAACTATTTTGCACTTTTTGCCATTTTTTTATACTTTTATGGAATATGTAACATAAATGTCACACTTTTTGGTTATAAGGTACTTAATTGAGTGGTAGGAAAGATACTTAGGATAACTTCAGCGCATGCTCTGGCTATATCCATGTGTTCTTGTTGAGTACCATTGCCCATACGTAATTGACAATAGTGAATCCATGACCGAAGAGTACCATTCACATACATGCGGCTCATGGTATTACCCTCTGGAAGAACGGCTCTTGCTTGTTCCTTCGCGATACCATTCTGAATTGCCCAGGAATATGCTTCCTTGGCTGCATCAATAACATGGCGTTGTTTGTCATACCACGCTCGCGTAACTTTTTGGTATTCGTCTTCGTCCATTGGAAGACTGTTTTGACGATTCTTGGGATCTTGCATTCTAGGTTCTCTCACCTCGAAGCTTAAATCCGTAGTTGGGTTTGCGTATCGTTGACTAAACTCTTGGAATGAGAATGACCTATGTCGTAGAAACTGCCGGGCAATATCCCGAGTAGTTTCTACTTCCATACATACTGACACCATTTCAAGTGGTGACCAGTGTTGGTGTTTAACCAAATAGTTAACCAATTTCTCAGCGGTCTCAGAATTATTCTGATTGCTGGGATTAGATACCCTAGCACAATATGCAACAATTTGCAAAAGGTCGTTCTCTGCAATTTCCGATTCTGATTCTGGGGGAAGTTGTGAATATGATACTAGATTAATTTTCAATTGATTAGCCTTCTCTTTTCAATAGTGTAAATACACCGTAAGCCAAACCAGCCCACGCTAATAGTTTTGTGATACCACCAAATAGGATTACTGTACCACACACTGCAATCAGTGTAATTCCATCAAGAGATGTTCTCTCTTTTAGAATCTTTTTAACATAGTTTTTAATATTTTCCATAGTTGTCTCCTTAGACTGTAAAGTTAGAGAAATCTTTTCTCTCGTTATCGCCCCATGTGGCCACAGGGCCTGTATCATGACTACTAGTGTCATTCATGATATTTTGTTGTGCCGATTCTTCTGCATCGTATAAACGCATTTTGCTTCTATCGATTCCAAGTACGAACCTTTTGTATTTAGTAGGATCGTTGTATCGGTTCTTAAGTTGTTTGACCATAACCTGGCCGAGCTCTTCCATCTCTTCAGTAGATATAAGAGCAAACATTAAATCCGCAGTGGCCGGTAGACCGAAGGATTCTGAAGTATCTTCGAGTCCTACATCAGATGATGAAAAACCAGAACGTGTAGTTTGTGTTGCGGATACTAATGGAACATCAAACTCAACCGCAAGACCACGAAGTTCTTCAGCAATCGCTTTGATATATGTATAACTATTGATTGAACCACCCATTGCTTTCATACGTGATGATGAGCAAATATTCAAGTAGTCAATAAAGATAATATCAGGCTTGAAGTTCTTCTTCAGTTTTAATTCATTTAGTAATGCTCTGAAGTGACCTGAGTTTGCAGAACCTGTAGGATATTCTTTTACAATTAACTTACCTACACCGCCCTTTGCAATCTTATCAATCTTACCTTCGAACACATTCTTAGGTAGTGTCTCAAGTTGTTCAATAGAAACATCCATCAAGTTAGCATCGATACGTTCCGCAATACGTTCTTCTGCCATTTCCATTGTGATATACAGAACATTGCGATTTTCTTTTAATGCGGCTGATGCCATATGACACATAAACAATGATTTACCAACGCCTGTACCAGCGAGGCAGATGTTTAATGTCTTGTTAGGCAAACCGCCTTTTGTAATCTTATTAAAGTACTCAAGGTCAAAGGGAACTCTTTCCTCAACACGATTATAGAAATCAAAACGGTCATCGGAATCATCAATATAATCATGGCCAATTGCTTGGTCAAAATTGACACCCAAAGCCTTAGAAAGAATTTCTGGAATAGCATCATCATTAAACTCTTTGTGAGAGCCATCAATGATTTGAATAGATTCCATGATAGCGGCATAGATTGCTTTATCTCTACACCATTTTTCGGTTTCTTTAACCAGGTATGCAGTATCAACATCGGTCTGTGTATGGATTTCATCTAGAACTACAGAGGTTGCTGTAAGCAAATCGCTGTCAGCGTTTACCTTCTGAAGTTCTAGTTGAAGTACCTTACTCGTTGGAAGCTTATTATGCTTGGCAACAAAGCCAACGATCATATCGAATACTATTTTACCCGGACCCTCAAAGTATGAGGGTTGCAAATACGGAATAACTCTACGACAATACTCATCACTATTTAGTAGATGGGACAGTATGTGAGTTGATAAATCATTCCTGTGGTCGGCCAATGCATGTCTCCTGCTTGTCAAGTTGTGTCACAATAATATAACTCAGTACGTCACCTAGGTGGTTTTGAAACACCGCATCATTTTCTAACTGGTCCGGTTGATATCTACCTGAGTCTTTAATGTTATAATTAAATTTTAGGTTTGCATTTTCATCAAGCGATCCTTCTTCTGGCATCTTAATAGAGACAGCACCATATATGACAATCACTCCGTCATACTCGCCACCCTTCAGTCTTACACCATAGAAGTCTTCACTTAAATTTTCTACTAAACTAAAATCATCTTCTGATATGCTATTATAACTCATTTTGTGCGCCTTGTACACCGTTATTTGCAGTAATTTCAGGGTCAAAGTCAATTATTGATTTGTGCCCGATTTGGTATTGTTTAATTAGGAAGTCTTTGAACTTAGGGTTATCCAGGATAGGTTTCCAGAACTCATCAGTACGAGTTTGTTTTTCTCTTACTTTAGGTTCCATCACTTCACCAGTATCTGGGTCTACTGCATTATACCAACCATTCGATGGCTTGACAACATAACCTCCTGCAAGAGCCACATCAAGCAAACCAGAGTTACGCTCAACGCCACCGTCCCAAGAAACCGAAACAGGGATTTTGCTTTTCTCTTTAACGAATCTAGACTTCTCAACATTAATAATAAAATCATAACCTGTAACTTCTGTTCCTGTCTTGTTTTGCCTACGGCCTAAAATCCAAATGTTATCGGCCGAGTAGTAAATACCTGTACCACCTGATACGATAGCTTTAGGGAATAAACCAATCTCTTGGTAGGTATGGTTTACTGCCAGCATGGGAATGTTCTTCATAGTAAGATACGGAGTACACATTCTGAATAAACCTTTGAGTGCTTTTGCACGAGTCATATCTGCGACTGACTTCTCATTCAATGCATCTTCAAGTTCTTTCTTTGATGCAAGGTTACCAATAGAATCAATCACAATAATAACTTTATCTTTACGGTCAATCTCTTCTAATTGACTAATCATATCAAATTTGAGTTGTTCGACATTGGCAATAGGAGTATGTAGTACCCGTGACGTGTCAATACCAAAAGCCTCAAAGTATGATTGAGGTGAACCAAATTCAGAATCATAGAATAACATCACTGCATCTTTATGTTTTTTCATATATGCGCCAGCCATGAGCAAAGCAAATGATGTTTTAAAATGTTTGGATGGGCCAGCAAGTACAGTCAACCCAGAAGATAATCCTCCGTCAGGGTCTCCAGATAGAGCAACATTCACCATGGGTACATCGGTTGCAACCATATCTTTTTCGCCAAAGTAGACACTGTCCGCTAGTGAATCGGTGCCTTTAATTTTGGAATTCTTTTTTAATTTATCCATTACAGACATAATAATCTTTCTCCAGTTTGTTTGTATGGTGTATTATACCACAGTTTGATCGTAATGTACACTACTATTTTTACATAAATGCATCTAGTTGTATACCAGAATCTCTCGGTTTGCCTTGACGTTGTTCCCACCCAGATACCCAACCAGAATTGTTGGTGATATCTTCAGCGACATGGTCAAATGTATTATCATTACGTGGGACATAGTTTTGACCGAATCTTACGAAGTCACAAAGAACATCTTCATTATCTCGGGGTGCGCCTCCCATACGCTCAAGAAGAATATCCATAAAGTCATCAGTAGAATATCCACGACTTAATACTTTCATGGCTCGGATAGCATTGTTACCAAAGTATCCATGGGACATATGGTCTACTAAGTCTTTGTGATAGTCACCTAGGTCATATGAAAATGCGGCGTATACGAAATTGAATCTTTTGTGCCCTTGTTCTAGGTTATATGTATTCAAATAATCTACGATTTCTTTATGGCCTTTCTTACCGCCAATATGAAGCCATTCAATAAATCTATCGATGAGCGGTTCAAGTTCATTTACCATAAAGTCAAGACATGAAACACCTTTACGTGGGGATGGGGGTTGGTTACCAATAGATGTAAACAGTGGTTTACCGTTTGTTTTAGTATATGTCATATGGTCTTGCATATCTTTTATATCACGTAGGTTACCCCAATACTGTATTGCATTATTTCTATAACCATGGTCACGTGTAAACGATGCACCAGAACCAGTAATACGATGACACAGATAAACGTAGAACCAAGTCTTTAAATCCCAACCCGTAGTATCATAACCCTCAATTAATTTACGACGAGCCTCATCATGATGATGAGCTTTTGGAGTATCTTTCATGAACTTTAGGTCTTGTATGGCATTAGAAAAGCCTGCCGCATCTCTACTAAAACAATCGTAAATATCAATTGATTGCATAAGAGGGTCATTCACTGCCTTATTTGCTTCGGCACTATCGTATGCATATTTACCCCAGTTACAACTATTCTGTAACCATCTTGCACGAGGATAGTAGTAGTGTGATAATACCTCTAGGGCTTCTTCATTTAACCATTGTTTGCTCATCTTAAAATATCCGATATAATTTGTGCTAAGTTTTTAAACCACTTAAGGTCTTTGAATCGAGTTGTCTCTGCGGCGGTACCCAATCGGATACCAGAAGTTTCAACGAATGAACGCGGGTCATTTGGTACACCATTTTTATTCACAGTAATACCATTCTCCTCAAGTAAATCAGCGGCTTGTCTGCCTGAGTATTTACTATCGCTCAGATCTAACAAAATAATATGTGAATCTGTTCCGCCGGTTAATACTTTGAATCCGTTTTTAGTGAAAACCTCCGCCATAGCTTGGGCATTATCTACTACGTTCCTGGCATATACCATAAATCCTTGAGTATCAGCCTCTACAAATGACTGGGCTTTGGCCGCAATGATATTCATCAGAGGTCCGCCTTGTGTGCCGGGAAAAATTGCACTGTTAATCTTACGAGTATAATCAGGATTGTTCCATAAGATAATACCACCACGAGGTCCTCTTAGTGTCTTATGAGTGGTTGAAGTAACAACATCCGCAAATGGAACTGGGTTTACATATACTCCACCCGCGATTAAACCAGAATAGTGAGCCATATCTACAAGTAATAATGCGCCTACTTCATCAGCGATATCTCTAAACTCAGCCCAATCGATTTGTCTTGGATAAGCACTCGCACCTGCAACTATCATTTTTGGTTTAAGCTCATGAGCCTTTTTGCGAATATCATCGTAATCTAAGAAACCATCTTCGTTAACTCCATACGTATGCGAATCAAACCAAGAGCCTGATACATTCACACTCGCACCATGTGATAAGTGTCCGCCACTTGCAAGGTCCATACCTAGAATTTTATCGCCAGGTTTTAGAAACGCTTTGAATACTGCAAGGTTCGCATTAGCTCCAGAGTGTGGTTGTACATTTGCATACTCACAACCATATATTTTTTTCAATAGGTCAATGGCAAGAGTTTCAATCTCATCCATATGTTCACACCCATTATAATATCGTTTGCCTGGATATCCTTCCGCATATTTGTTTGTGAATACTGAACCACATAACTCCATAACTGCTTCAGAAGCAAAATTCTCTGATGCAATCAGTTCAATTGTGTTCTCTTGTCTATGAGTTTCGTCTTTTAGTATTTGTCTAATCTTCTGTATTGAGTTCATTTTTTAACCAGTCCCTATATGAATTTGTGTTATCGTAAATTGTTTCGTCTTGAGGTGCAACTTCATTTCCAACATTCCAGAATAATACGTCTCTGTCTGGATTATCTTTTTTAAACTGCACCGCAGGAGCCCAACCCTTTGCATCGTATTCAGCGATACATGGGAATGGTGGCATGTCTTTTTCTTTAAGTCCTTGTGTAAATGCAAGTGGATGACTAATAATTCTATCATGTCCAACTTCGCCTGCTTTCATATTACGCGCAACAGCGACACCATGGAATGTTGCGTTAGGCCATGCAATTTGTAATGACCTATGTAATACGCCAGTGGATAATACAGTCCATACATCTTGAGGCTCAGGAATTTGAGATGCTACTTTTACAAAGCCAGCGGTCACCATTTCGTGTTTAAGACCTAATGGAATAAAGTATGCATTATCTCTTTCGTCTGCCCATTTCTTTGCATGTGCATTGAGGTTTGGCATTGCGGCAATACGTAAGAAGTCATATTCGGCTCCTCTTTCTATACATGCCGCTTGATGTGGAGATATCCTTTTAGATGAAGGCATCCACAACATTACCTTTTTATTATGTCGTTTTGCCACATCTAATATTGATACGCCTGCAAGTCCAAATCGTGGTTGGCAATAAACCAAGGTATCGATGCTCTCTGGCAGCGAACTGATAAGACAATCTCCACCTCGTACTTTAGAACCAACAAGCAAATCGTCACGTAATACTCTGACTCCTTCGTGTACCTTAACAACCGGTGCTGGATTAGGGTCAGTCCAATCTTTTGCGAGGTTTAGATAATACTCCTTCGCATCATGTCGGTCATAAACCCCTTCCATTAGCAAGTTGCTAACATCTTTATTTGTGTAATCTATTACGTGTTTATTATGAGCCAAAGACAGTTACTCCCCAATCGTTACTTCTATAAAAAGGCGGAGCGATATGAAATGATGAACCATGCTCCATAAATTCTTTTGCGTATTTCTCAGGGTCCATCGTATACCATTCCGTTGGTGGTTGGATAACTTTTCCGCCTGACTGTTTATATAGCTCATCAATAAATCTGTTTGTGAGGTCGTAACGTTCTTGCCATGACCCAAAGAATGGTTCTTTCTTATAGAATCCAGATTTAGGTATACGTCTTCCCTCAAATTCAATAGGAACTGGTGTTGCATAATATACATCACAATCATCAGTAAATTCTAATGACTGTCCTTGTGTGACATACTCTTTAATTAGATTTTCTAGCACAAAGTCTTTATGCCTTAACAGATGATGACGAATATCAATAGAACCAAAGCACAACGTGATGTTACCACGGATTGGTTTACCTCTAAACATTGTACGAAGACCTTGTCTTAAAGCACCGTGCAGTGTCTTACCATCGTTACGTAGAACACAATCATTGTCTCGTGCAAATGCAATAGTATGTGAATCACCTAATGTAATTCCATCCATTTGTAAATCTTCTTGCTTTAGTGATTCTGTTTTTTTGAATCGACACGTGAGACCCTTACACCATTCTTCGGTAATACCTTCGTATGTAGATGCAGCGCCGATTCTTTTTCGAAACTGTTCTCCCCATTCTGGCATATCATGGTCAAGAGATATTACGTTTTTAGATGCGGCGATACGGTTAACTCTATCGTATACTGATTTGTCCGCACCCCCAAATAAATTAAGAGTACCGCCAAAGTTAGCACCATGATCGATATACACCGTGTCATAGTCCATTACTTTAGGAGTACATTTATAGTTTATATCTGAGCCTAGTTGCCTATGCCAGGTTTGGGTCCACCCATGAACATGGGATTTAGCATTAACTGGTATATTACTTATCGGATTCGTAATCACTGAATTCATATTGTATTCCAACTTCTTCAAACATTGATCGGGATAGCTCCCAAGATTCTTTCCATCTGTCCATGCCACCTTCCACATCAGCCATTACAACTCGCTTGACGCCAGTCTGTATAATACCCTTAGCACATTCTGAGCATACTGGTAATCCAACGACGTATAGTGTTGCCCCATCTAATGAAACACCAGTGTACGTAGCGTTATATATTACATTCATTTCGGCATGTACTACATACTTATATTTCTCATCACGAGTAAATAATCTACTGACACTATCACTAATGCCTCGAGGAAAACCATTGTATCCTTGTGATAACACCTGGCCTTTATCCGAAACTGCAACCGCACCAATCTGTTTAGATGGGTCTTTAGACCATGAGGCAATTTCCCTTGCCATAGACAAGAATCTATTGTCCCATTTATTAGTCATCTAATTTATTTCCGTAATAGTCATGCGTTCCGTTTCGGTATTGTCGTTTTCTTTCTTGAGATTCTAGTGTTGCAACCCATGAACCAGCGATTGTAAATCCTACAAAGAAGATGATTAAAAACCAACTCAGTATAATTTCTAGTATTGACATGTCTTCCATATTATTCTACCAAATTAAAATGTTTTTCATACACATGAAGATTCTGAACTTGCCAGTGAATATCACCTACGTTATAGCCTAGGTCATTGGCGAGTACGGAAAGTATATATGACTGCCAGGCATAATCATTTTTATAACCGAATACAACATCGTTAGACCTCATTTGAACTACACAATGTAGCGCGGAATCACGAATGTAGTAAGTAACAGAGTTTGTACAAATAAAATCATTCTTGCCATTCTCGTTATATTCAGTCCATATAGATGGACGAGTATAAATCATTGAACCGCGTCTTGAATCAGGATTGTTTGTGAGTTCACACACAACTTGGTCATATTGATTATATAGCTTTTCTGACCAAATGAGATGGCCATAGTTTGAATTGATTTCACCATACATGTTTGCAGTCATTTGCCATGCGGTAGGTGGTGCTTTTTCACCACCAAAAATATCATTAATATTAGTAGACTCACTTGAATACCAATCTATTTCAGCATCGACATACTTAGTATTAACTGTACCGAAGATGGATTCTTCGTCTGCAATAAACGATGCTCCAAGAAGTTCGATGGTTTTACCTCCGGTACGGTCTGTACAGAAGTTTTCATCTTCTAGTTCATTAATAAAATGTTCGCGAATATCTGATACATTCATTATTTAATCTCCTTCGTTTTTGGTTTATATCGGTCATCGACTTCTGGATGTTCCATTTGATGAATCATCAGAATGATAAGTTGAGTTGCCGCATGGGTTAGATGTGAACTACCTGATTCTGGGTCTAGGTCTTCACCTGCATGCCATGCATTAAGATGTCGTTGAATTGACGAATATGTACGAAGCCAACTTGTATGGTCGCCATCTTCACGCCAATTGTTAATGCCATATTTGTCTGCACCGAATCCGAATACTTTAGCAATTTCTGTTAGAGCTTCGGGCGGAATAAGAGCAAATGGCGGTTTACCTTGATCGTGTTTCAATTAACTATTCTCCTCTTTATGTGACCATTATACCACATTTTTGCGGTAATGTACACAGTTATTTTCATAATTTAAATCTATTATCGACTAGTTTTGCTAGAGCTTCCTTAGCATCTACAATCGCCATAATCTCGTATTCAACTTCCATACCAACTTCAAGTTGAGTATATTCTGGAAGCCATCTCCATATTACAAGGGAATCGGTCTTACCTGCCATAATGACATTTTGAATTGCTCTTGAAATATGAATTCCAGCGTGACTATACATCTTATAGTCCCAAGCAGAAGATGTTGGAGTGTGGTATGTGTCGTAATGCCATTTCTCATATAATGTTTGGTCATCATCAATTATACATTGATGCATCTCTGGGAACTCTGCATCTGCGCCGAAGATTCCCGCATTATACTTTGGAGCCATACGGTTGCGATGTTCAATAAAGTCATCGGTCACTATTGCTTTGTATATTCCAATTACGCTCATATTATTTCCAACGATAAAATACGTGGTCACCGATATTTCCGATGAGTTTCATTTGATTGCTTGATGCCCAGTAAGGGTCTACATATGTGGCATGATAATGTGTTGCGCCTTCAGTGATACCGTGATATCCGTGTTGTCCGTACATCATAGTATAACTCACCGCTAATGAATTTGCCCATGCATCTCTATCTGGTGTTTCGTCCGCTTTACCATCACAATACCAACTAAACTGGCATTTGTCTCTGACTGGAACTTCTTTACCTTTTTCTAACCACCACTTTGATAGTACCGCATCTTTTACAACACCACATATAGTATCTGGATAGCGAGAATCTTTAACGCGATTAAGCACTACATCTGCAACTGCGAGTTGGCCGGCGTAATTATCGCTACGGGCTTCGAAATAAATGTTTTGTGCCATACACGTAATTTGTTCATCTTCTGATGAAAGGACAGTAAGTGCCTGCGCGGATGGAATTTGTGGTGTTATTACTAGTAATGCTGCTAATGCTGTTGATGGTCTCAAAATAGTCATAATATGCCTTCACTTTGTTCATTATATAGAGCCATTATACACTGAATTTCAGTCAATGTACACAACTATTTTGCATTATTTTTGTGACAAAGTGTCACACTATAGGAATAGAAACGTACCTACAGAAAATCCAAATGAGTAGAATACCATACACGTTATGAACGATACGAATCCGATTGTTATCCATTTAATCCACTGGAATAGTGTAGTCATTTTTTTAGCCATTGTATTTCATGTCCTGTTAGTGTTTCAAATTCATTAATTAAGTCGTCGTATGAAGTCCGTTCTAAAGTTCGGTATTCATGTAGGAATTCAGATAAGATATTCCAAGATTCGGTTTCCATAGGTGCGAGACCATACTCGTGCTTTCCGCCATAGAATTCTGTTTCATCTAATCCGTATATATCAATACGACCACATGAATAGGACTTATATCTTTTATATTCTTTTGGAGTTGTGTTGACTAATATTGTTTCCATTTCATATGGAATATTATTGTCTTCATACCACTTCGTTACGATAGGACCCATCCAGTTAGTACTATAGGTTATCATACAAAATTCTCTTCCGATGGTTTTGTGGTCCATATGTTTGTTGCAAATACTTTACGATCAAATTTTGTTGTGGCTGTTACCTGATGTGGCAATCCGCTGGGGAATATAATTAAACGATTCGGAATGGGTGCAATACGTTCGGCAACTCCCCACTCATCCTTCAATTCAAGGTATCCACCTTCTGGTTGACTATCATGAGCATAAAGAACCGAACCCATTTTAGGAACACGAATCTCTCCGGTTTCTCTCCATAGGTATTCATCTTTATCATAGTGCAAAGGTAAATCCGGAAATGCGTCAGGCCTCATAATGTTTGTCCAGTGTTCTATTCCTTCGAACGAACCTAACTCGACGTATCCTCTAGTGTCAACATGTGTCCATATATGTGTAGCGATTTCATCCCAAATGGTTCGTGTGGTTTGGTCCACACTTAACCACTCATAAGTCTTCGGCGTATACCAAAGCCCTTCATAAGTAAATTGGTCCCATTGAGAGTCGTTAAGAAAATCGTCAATAATAATCATTGAATAGTTCCAGGTATAAAGTGACTAATTAATCCACCGGCTAACATAGTCGCTGCGGCAGCATTGAGAACAATCAAAGCACGGTCTTGCCATAACAATGATACCCATAACCACAATACACATCCAAAGAACGATAAAACCAGATCGTATTCTGCATATCCGCCAACAGACCTAAACGCCATAGCAAATAGTACCATGATTGATGCAATCCATTTAACATACCAATCTAAAGTATATTTTGGTGTCGCAGATTTAAAAATCCGTTTTGAGTTTGCGAGTTCTTCTTCTGTAAATTTAGGTTCGTCATCACTCATAATATATCCTTACATATTATTCTTAAAAATAAACTCTAGCGCACGCTCGGCTTCTTTACGAACTTGGCGTGATTTATACCAACCGCCTGTTGCATTATCGAGGTCACGTACTAAGTACTCAATCTCTTTTGCGGTAATTGGATACCCACTTGACACGGCCGAACCGGCAATAGAAACCATAATTTGATACATTTTATAATACCAACCAGAACCACTAATAGTTTTGTATTCTTCGACCTGCCTCTTATTGACAAATGGACAATCATTATAACCGGTCCAAGAATAATTTGTATTAGTTAGTTGGTTTTTACGATGTTCAACTAATCCATTTCTGATAGCTTCAGGCAGCCTATCGAAAAACGATTCACTTTGTACCACATATCTATGCTCACTCATCACTTCAGTTGGATTCATAATCTCGCCATCATGTGTGAATATAAAGTTGTACGCATCTTTGTACTTCGAAGGTACGTAGTACATACGTGAAAGGTCTTTAGTTTGAATATCGGCAATGTCACCAATTTCTCTATTCAGTGCAAACCAGAAGTGTTTGATTTCTTCTCGTTCTACACTCCGCGTCAAGGGGAATACCAACCTGAACTTCGGTTTTTCTTTTGTAGAAGAAGCTGTTGAATAACACACATACTTGTACTTAGCATACTTTTTGTGAATGTCATCAATAGACCCTTCATAATCGTCAACATCGACAATACCAAAACCAGCCCAAGAAACGACATTGTCATTTGCTCGAGTGGTATTTGATAAGTACGTCGCAGGCGATATTAGAGGAGCATCTTTTTTAACCTTATATTGATTAGACTTTGCCAATTTATACAAGACTGATTCAAGCTCATCAAACGAATTATAATCCATTCGCTTGTGAGTCTTGTTATCATAGATACTATCAAATATCGTTAAGCTTACCGAGGTTGTCGACATGTGTTGGTGCTTCCCAGCCTTCCGGCTTAATTAGATCTGGTAGTCCGAGAGGATTAGGACGTGACTCTTTCACACCAACCTCTTTAGACATATTTGCTTTATGAACACGATCCCATGCTGTATGAGCATCTACACCAAACGCGTCTAGTGTACCAATCGCAACGACACACAGATCGATAAGGCCATCAACGATTTCATCCGCATCTTTCAAGCCAGTTGCTTTAAACGTTTCTTCGTATTCTTCTTTCAAGAACGCTACTCGAAAATGCAGAAGCTGTTCTAGTTTGTCAGGGTTATTCTTAACCCATTCTTGCACACCATATTTAGTATGCATTTCAGCGATATCCGCTACCCAGTTAGTACTCATTATACAATAATTCCTTGCTTTTTGGGGGTAATAAGTTTAGATGGATTTGCCATTTCTTTTACTTGAGCCGCAAGCTCAGGTACCGGGTCTACTTGGAATACAACAAAATTATTACTAATGTTGACACCATCCTTTGCATTGGTATACGGTGCAAATGGCATAAATCCAATTTTACCTTCACCTGCCGGAATGAGCAAATGTCCATTTTTAATTGTGATACTATTATCACGCTCGGCGGTAACTTCACCTACGATTTCTTCACCGCTTGATAGTCTTACTAATTTCATATTCTTCTCCATTTTGTAGTGCTATTATAACACAGTTTGATAGTAATGTACATACTTTTTTTTGCTTAACCGAAAAAATCTTCAAGGGTTGCCCGTTCTTCGGCGGACCATCCTATGGAAGCAAGGATTGGTTCGATAGGTCCTAAGAAAGTCTTTTCGAATTGAGTATCGTAATCTATGTATTTTTCCAGATTGAATTCTACTGGAAGATACTGAGAAAAAGCAATCACGTTCTCTTGGATTGGATTAGGCTTTTTCATATAGATGAATTTTACTTTATCACCATTTGTAATCTCCGGGTATTTACGAGACAGCCCATGGTCTTTTACCAGTTTGTTGAATAACAGTGACCCGCGAACATGTATCGGAGTACCTTTTTTGTAAATCGTCTGGCGATTGGAATAGTCTCTTACCTTTGATA
>Ga0181399_1000241_pt1 | contig 20540 bp, 30 predicted proteins | sample 22SPOviralmetaG_FD_130128 | JGI IMG/M metagenome (GOLD analysis project Ga0181399, IMG submission 130128) | Marine viral communities from the oligotrophic San Pedro Time Series (SPOT) site, San Pedro Channel, CA, USA - 22 SPOT_SRF_2011-05-21 | ecosystem: Environmental > Aquatic > Marine > Strait...
TATGAGAAAGCAATTAAAAGATTGCCAACAGAAATAGAAAATGTATTAACAAAGAATATTGCTGGGCCTAGCATTATGCGTAAAATTAATACAATTATTAGAACAAATAATGATTTACCTGAAGTATCAAAATATTTGGAAATGAATAAACTCATCAAAAGTCAAGAAGATGAATTTGATGAATCAACGGATTCGGAAGAATCAGATTTTGAGAATGAAGACGAGTTTTATCAAGATGTTGGTAATCAAAACGATGAAGAATCTTCAGATGACGAAGAATCAGATGATGAATCAGAATGTCAGGATTCGGTATGTGAATTGAAAACACTACTAAAACTAGAAAAACATATTCTAGATTTAGATCTAAAAAACAAAAAAGTAAAAGATATCTTTGCTCTAATTCTAAAATATAAAACAGATGTTATTGAACAAGTTTTGTAAACAATAAAATTGGAAAAAAAAGTGAATAATATGTATATTAATTTTTTTATCAATATTACAAGTGATGATAAAAATGAGTTGTAGTTGTTTGAAACAAAATGGAGAAACATGTGGAAAAGAAGTGAAATATAAATATGAATTCATAAATTTAAATGAAAAGATTGTTAAATATTCTTGTAAACAAGTGTTTCATAGAAGAAGTATAGTTTCTGAATTAAAATATAATAGTATATTGAATATTTATCGTAAATATAGTGATAATTATAAGAGTATATACACTAATTTAACATGTTCAAAATGTGTAGACATATTTGATACATTATTTTATCAACCACATACGAAAAAGCAAACATTATATAAAAATTATTATAAATCACAGAACAAGTATCATAAAGAATTGGAAAAATTGGAAATATTATATCCAAGACGAGTTGTAGAGGAGAATTATGGATATAGAGAAAAATTAGAAAATGAAATGTCAATGATAATGATACCATATGTAGAAAGGGGTGATTATGGTAAATATAAAACAGAATTAGATTTACAAAATGCTGTGAATGAACTAAATATTATGTTATTAGATAAAATAGAGTATTTGAAAGGATATGAGAATTATTTTAATCATAAAGTAAAAAACAAAAGAGATAAATATATAAATGCAAAAGATGAATATATATCTGAATTTTATGAAGTAAAATTATCTTTTATAGAAAAAGCAGAAACACAGTGTTCAATCTGTATGAATGATATAAATGAAAATAATGGTGGATTTTTAGATTGTGGTCATTGTTTTCATAATCATTGTTTAGAAAAATGGATAAAAATTAAAACAAATTGTCCAATGTGTAGAAAACATTTTAACAAATTAAAAATAATGAAAAGTATATAAGATGAATTATTATCCATACAATATATATTTTTTTAATATGATATTGCCTGTTCCACGAAAGGGTATAGGTTATCTTTATTATAGAGGAACAATAAAAGAAGTTTCACTGTTAGATACACCTGTATTCTTGGGTGCAACAGTAGGACATTCATGTATCTATTTTAATTGTAATTATTGTGATTATGTAGGTATGACAAATATAAAAAGAATCAAAGGATTTACATATTACTTATTTGGAATAAGTACATTAGGATTAGGATTATGTTTTACACTTGGAACTGATACAGAACATTATTGTCCTCAATGTAATACACATCTTGCTTATGCGAAGTTAATGTGATGTGTGGATATATCCAATATTTTTTAAAATAACAAGAATAATTATGATAGGAGTATTTGAAAATCTACCAGAAGAATTGATAGAACATATATTCAAACATGTACACAAAACAAAAATGAAAGATATACATCATTTTATTAAAAAATATGTACCAGATCCATATGAAACGCCAGATAGATTTCTAAGTTTTTATGCAAGTCCAAAATTTTTAAAAACTACATCAAGAATGTATTCATTAAATCCTGTAGGAAAAACAAGTTTTATTTCTAAGAATACGATGTTGGAAACATTGTTTATTTATCATTTAATATCAAGATAATTTTCGTTTGAATTATAATATTTATTAAAAATCAAATATAATAATTTATGAAAGTTCAGGCGTCTTTATCATCATATAAATATAATTTATTACCAGTATTAAAAGAAAAAACTACATACTCTCAAAGATGTAAAATAAATGCATTAAAGAAATCAAAAAATAACCCATGTAAACCCATAGAATATATATCACAACAAACATATATAAATAAAGATGATGAATTAGAAAAGAATGGATATAAGATAGTTAAAAATGTATTTACGGATAAGACTCATTTGAATTTGTTTCATAAAGTTTCAGATATTTATGATTTCAATATGTTTGAATTTGCAGATAAAGATAATATAATGAAAACATTAGTAGATCCATTATTAAAGGATAATAGATTTATAGAAGAATATTCCAAAGTGTTTGGAGAGGCATTTTTATGGCAAAAAACAACAATTCACAGAAAAAAGAAAAACTATAACATTGATAACTTTGATAAAGAATGTGTAACAGCAGAACATATGGATATTACAGAAACACCGAATAGTTTGTTGACGATAACAGCATATGTTGCGATAACTGATCAAATAAAAAAAGAAGATTCTAAATTAATAATTTATCCCAAAAGTCATTTGAATAATGTAAATATTCCAAAAGAAAATTTTGATTATGTTTCCTCATTAACCTATAATGACAATCTATCATTATTTTGTCAAATTAATCAAATAGTGGAAGATAATCCAAATTTAGATTGGATAAGGGAATGTCTTTATCATTTAATCATTTTGAATCCTCCTGAATATAAAATATTGAAATCAACATTCATGATAATGATACTAAACCCATCATTATTTGAGATAGAACCAATAGAAATAGAACTTGAACAAGGTGATGTTCTATACTTTTTATCTAATGTATTACATGGTTCTACACAACATGAGAATACAAAATCATCAAGAGTTTCTTTAGCAATTCGTGGAGGATACCCTTATTATGAAGAAAGTTCATTGATTTCTGAATGTATTTCTAGAGATAAATATGGATATTTAAAAAAAGATCATTTTCTATTCAGCGGAACTCCGAATATGTTGTCAAATATAAAAAAAGAAGATTTAGAGAAATATGAAGATATTATTTATGAAATATAATTACATACAAAAAAGAACAAATAAAAAGTTATATGTTTCTTTTATGAAAATATATATTAATCAAATGAAATGGAACCAATTACAATATGTTTAATCTTAGTTATTGGATTTGTGGGTTCACTTAGTTGTATACATTATAGTATAGAATGTTGTACATCTATTAAATTTATATATAATAATTTATATATTAAATCAAACAATCAACTTTAATAATTCCACAAGATATGATTTAAAGTTTCTGTACCTATCAATATTTAATAATGTATAAGTGTAAAAAGTGTGACTTTGTTGCAAAAACAGAAGTTGGATTAAGAAAACATGAAAATAGAAAAATTCCATGTGATGCAAAGAAAACGAAAACGAAAACTAAACATAAAACAAAAGAAGAAGAAGAAAAAAATATAGAAGACAAAGAATTTTGCAAAGATTGTCCAAAACAAGAACAACATTTTAATTTAGACGACGATGAAGACGATGATTTTATGGATGAACGATTAGGATCAATATTTCTTGATGAATGTGATCAGCTGTTTAAATTAACAAGAGATACTCATGGTGATTTTTTTAAAAAAATGGAGGAAAAGTATACTAAAATGGATCAACAAGATGATTTCAAATCTATTATTAGTTCAATAATAAGTTTATCTAATCAAGGAATATGGTTTATGTGTCGTTGTTACTTGATTCATAGAATAGCTATTGAAAAACACACTAGATTAGACGGAAAAGAAGTACGAAAATTACTTATAAAAAATATGTTTAAAACTGAAATAGAAGGTATATTAAACGAAATTTTGGGTAGTAATATTTTTACAAAAGAACAACAAGCTCAAATCCATATAGATTAAAATGATTTAAACCATTGTTTTAATTCAAATCTAAATTGATTAAATCATCCACGAAAACTTTGTCAAGTGGTTCAAAAGGTTTTGTATTATCACACACATATTGATATATTCCAATTACAATGTTTCATTGAAAAAAGCGTTATAACTCCTATAATATGTTAATAGGTATTTTTATTATAAATTCTTATTGAAGAAATATAATTTAGTTCAATTTTTTAGTCTAAAGACCAATTAATATAATCATGAAAAACAACACGTTTTTCATGCATTGTTGCAACAAAATCTGGTAAATGTTTTCGTGTCCCATCAATAATAAATCTATCAATACGTTCGTCAATAGATTTTCCAAATGATTTCCCTAAAAGATATAAATTTGTTATATTTTTTTCTAAATAGTCAAATAATTCTAAAATGATAGGAATTTTTTGGGATGTTCTGTCTGAGAAATCAAAATCGTTGATATATTGTCGTATTTTCATAATCATTCTTAATTTCAATCTTTCATTTTTTTTCTCTTGTTTTTTTTTCATTCGTGTCATGTATTTTTCATGATTATAATTTGATATATTGTCAATAAAAGGCTGTAATTCATAACGTAAATGTAAATTATTAACAAGTAAATATAAACTTGAGATCCCTGTATCATTAAAGTCAAGTTTAGAAACAATTTGTGTAAGAATTCCAGGAGTAGTAAGACATTCAATTTTCATGGATGATATTGCATATTCTTTTTTTAAATTTTCTTGTTGAATCATTCTCCGTGTTTGAACAACCATTGTATAAGATACTTATAAATTTAATTTATATATATTATGTTATTATCAATTTTTTTAAAAAGTTTTGGATGTAAAGTATAGCATTTGTTTAAAAATATTATATTTATTTACATCTTCAATTAAACATTATGATAAACGTATATTATACGAAAACATCTATGTGGGAATATGACTTTTTGGTAAATGATATATTCAATAAAACATTATATAATACTGAAGTTAAATTTACATTATTTGATAAAAATACTAAAATAGTGCAAAATGATTACAAAAATATCATAGTTTTCAATAATAAAAATTCATTAAAACAAGTTGAAAATATGATACATGTTTTGAAACCAAAAGTTGTTTTTCATTTAAGTGACGAATATGGTCAAGATCATAAATATTATGATTTATATTGTAAATATAACATATTAGTATTTCACCAATATAATCATAACAATATAACATACAATTATGATATTCAATTTCAAATACCATTAGCATATGTTTCATGTTATTGTGATGATAAATCATCATTAGATATAGAATTATCTAGTGACAAACAATATGATTTTTCTTATGTTGGAATGTTGAAAAAAGACAGAAAAGAAATGTTAGATACATTTGCGAAAGAGTTTACAAAAAATTATGTTCATACAGGCAAAACAAATTGGTCTAATCCTCAAAATCAAGAAATAAAGCCATTGGAGGTGTATGATATTTATCATAAATCTATTTTTGTACCTATAGGAAGAGGTAATAAAAGTTTAGATTGTTCTCGTTTATATGAATCTATTCTCGCAGGTGCAATTCCTGTTATGTGTTGTTCACAAGAAGAACTAAAAGATTCCTATAAATTTAATGGTAATTTACCACAAATAATATCAGCAGAAACATGGGATGAAGCAATTATTCTATGTAAAGATATATATCATGATGAAATGAAGAAAAATGATATTATTCAGTATAATTTGAAATGGTGGAAAGAACAAATAATGGATATATCATTTAAAATAAATAATCAATTTATTTAAATAATACTTTTCTTAGAAAGTACAAAAAAAATGGAAACATTAACAAAATCAGTATTTTTACCGAAAATGAAAGTAAATTTAAATAATACTCGAATTAAATATAATACTAAAATTGTAAGTAACTCATCATTAAATAATAGAGAAATGCCTTTTAAATTATATAAAAAAGGTAAAGTAAGAGATGTTTATGAAATGAATGATAATCTAATATGTGTAACTACAAATCGTCAATCTGCATTTGATCGTACTGTTGCTCAAGTACCGTATAAGGGTCAAGTGTTAAATATGACATCAACATGGTGGTTTTTGAATACTGAGCATATTGTTAAAAATGCATTAATAGCGGTACCACATCCATATGTGTCTATAATGAAAAAATTAAAACCATTTTCAATTGAAGTAATCGTGAGAGCATATATAACAGGAACAACAAATACATCCTTATGGACGATATATAAAAAAGGAAATCGTGATTATTGTGGAAATATACTTCGTGATGGAATGGTAAAGAATGAAAAACTACCTTATCCAATAGTGACACCAACAACAAAAGGAGAGGTAGATATACCAATATCAGGAAAAGAGATAGTAGATTATGGATATATGTCACAAAATACATGGAATGAGATATATGATGTTTCATTAAAATTGTTTAATTATGGAAGAACAGAAGCAAATAAAAGAGGTTTAATTTTAGTAGATACAAAATATGAATTTGGATATGATGAAAAAGGAAAAATATATTTAATGGATGAAATACATACACCAGATTCATCAAGATATTGGTTAAAAGAAACATATGAAGAAAGATTTAATCAAGGATTAGAACCAGAATACATAGACAAAGAATTTTTAAGAATGTGGTTTAAAGATAATTGTGATCCTTATAATGATATAAAATTACCAAAAGCACCAAAAGAGTTGATTGATGAATTGAGTAAAAGATACATACAATTATTTGAAATGATAACAGGAGAAACTTTTATTCCAAAAGAGTTAAATGAAGAAGAATTGATAGAAGTAGTAAATGCGTATTTAGATACTATTATTTGAATAAAATAGAAGTATGTTTTAAAATTTGTGTACCAATAATTTTAGTAAAAATAGTGGGTATTGTATTACCTAAAAGTTTCCATTTTTCATTCAGTTTACCAGATAAATGATAATCATGAAAACCTTGTAATTTTAATGCATCATCAATAGATAACCTGTATTCTGCACCGTCAATATAATAACCATCCCAATTATGTCTATCATCAATAGGTGAGTTTCTACCACCACAACGGATAGTATATGCACTTGTCTTTTTAAAATTCATGTTTAAATAATCTTTAAGTATGACCGTTTTTTTGTATTCATTGAGATCAAAGAATTTTTCAAAATTAACTGTAATGTTTTTGAATGCAATAATGAATAATCGTTTTCTCATTTGTGGGATACCATAATCATTGCAATTTAAAATTTTATAAATGACGTTATATCCTTCTGTTTCTAAATCTTGTTTAATTTTAGAAAAACTTTTACCTTCGTCATGATTAAGAAGAGCTTGAACATTTTCTAGAATAACAATTTTAGGGGAATTGTGTTTAACAAATCGCATTACTTGGAAGAACATAGTTCCTCTTGTATCTGAGAATCCTTTATGATAACCTGCTTGTGAAAATGGTTGACATGGAAAACCAGCACATAAAATATCATAATACGGAAGTGTAGAAGGTTCAATATTACAAATATCATCTAAAACATCAAGATCATAATTTGCTTTATAATTTTCTTTAGCAGGTTTATAAATATCTGAAGCCATAATACATCTAAAACCTAATTTTTTGAATGAATAATGAAAAGAACCCATTCCACAGAATAAGTCAACAAATGTAATATCCATAATAATTTATTTTGTAAAAAAATAAATTCACTTTTTTTAAACAAAAATATTAATATTTTAATTTGTCTTTTATTTTTGTTTGAATACGTTGTAGAAAATATAAATGATCTTCAATAATATTTTGTAAACAAATAAATGCATTCATTTCTTCATCTAACAAAAATTTCTTTTGTTTTTCATTAAACTTTTTAATATAGTAAAAGTTTATGATATTTAATGTTTGCCATTTTTTCAAAATAACTTTTAATTCTAAAACATTTAAATTGTTTTTCAATAAATGTTCAAGTTTTATAATAAGTTTATCAAATTTCTTACGAGTATGTTTATGTTCAATAATAAAAATATCTTTAGAGTCTAAAGGTAAATTTTTTACAAAAGGATCAGGAAAATATAATACAACATCGTTAATTAAACAACTTACATTAATAATTAAACGATTATTTTCCATCTTTGTAAAGATATTTCTGATTCATACTATCAAATTTTTAAAAAAACTGATAAAATTATTCAAAAAGTTTTTGTAATTAATACTGAGAACCAATACAAAATACAAGTTATACTACAATGTCTTTATACATACAAAAATTTCCTGATAATGTTCAGCAATTAGTTATTGATAATATTTTTGAAAAATCAATACCAAATGAGATAAATAAGTTGATAAAAAACATGGTGAAACATGGAAATCAATGTGCAAATAAGGAAAATACATATTGTGTGTTGGAAATGTTGAAAAGACTTATTGAATTATCAATGTTCAATAATGATATGGTAAAACTATTGATAAAAAACATATTTCCACACATGTCAAAATATGATTTGAGAGAATACACTGTAAAAGATTTGATAATTTTTGTCAAAACGAATATATTAAGTGAAGAAAATACAATATTGAATATGTTATATGAATTAATAGATGGATTTTCATATATATTTGTAACATATATGATTGAAGATAAAGAAAAGATCATTTGTATAAATTATACACCATATGAATATGATTTGAGATGGAAAGTTGAATTAGTATATATAGATGGAGATAATATCAGCAGAAGTATATTGAATAAAACAATGTATAGATATGATTTCTATAAAGAACAAGAATATGGATTTGATGAAAGAAATAATGTGTTAAATTTGATGATTAATATGTATGACTTGTTATTTAATGTAATTCCTACAGAAATGAACATAAAGAAAGAGTTTCATATAAAACTGATAGATATGTATGAAGAACCAAATTATGAATATAGAAATATGTACGAAGAAAAAAAAGAGTGTGAATTGAAAAATGAATATATTCAATTGAAAGAAGATGAATGGATAAGTTTAAAGACTATTTATAAATTATAAACGAATATAATTTAGTATGATGAAACCATCACATGAAATAATTTCAATACATGACTATCCTATGTCGCCTCCTAGAAGAAATTTACAATCAACTTTTGAATTACCTGTAAAACATTCGTGGGAATATATTCCTTATGAGATTCAAGTAACAATTTTATTGAAAAGTTTTGAGTTATTTTCAACATATTTGTCAACAATATTTGGATTTCAATCATTCATAATATCATATGATTACTACAATAATAATGAGATACATTTTTCATTTATGATAATGTTGTATAGTTTTACAACAAACTTTTTTATATTTATCATTTGTATATTATTTCAGAATGCTATATTAAATGGTTTGTATAGAAACTGGTATTGGAAAGTATATCAAGTGTGTGTGTCATTATTTGGATTATCAATGTTTGGATTTTATTTTAGTTTCATGCATATGATATATGAATTTTACGATAAAGAAGTTGAAAAAGTGATGAATATATATGTATGGGGAACATTATGTACAATGATGACAGTAGGGTGTCATTTTTGGATAGAATATACAAAACTAAGTAATTATACGGAAGAACGTGCGATATTATTGAAAAAATTGAAAATATGAAAACAATCATATAGAAAAATGTAATATTAAACAAATTATGAAGTCATTTTTATATATTTTATTAGTAATAAATTTTTTATTGATTATAATATATTTGATAAAACAGAGATACGATACACCAGTAAAAGAAGAATTTTATAATTTAGATGAAACATGGGGTGATAATCTAAAAAATAATGGATATGTGATAATACCAGATATAATTAATGTTGAAGACACACTTAAATTGAAAAAATATGTATATGATCAAGTAGAATCAGATTCATTAGATTTGAGTCCAATAAACAATCCAAAACGACGTTTAGATATGATAATACCTATAGAAGATATACCAAAAGATATCATAAAAACTGTATGGAGCAAATTGGGAAATGTATTATCAAAATATGATGAAAATCCAAATGTAATAGAATGTTCTTGTTTTATAAATTTTCCGAATAGTAGTCCACAAACATGGCACTCTGATGTAGATACAACTAATATGAAAACAGAAAATACAAAATTGTTTACTATAGGGATTTTATTAGAAGATACAGATAAATCAATGGGTGCGTTAGAAGTAATAGATAAATCACATGTTGAAGATATAGATAAAAAATTACATCAAAGAGAATGTAATTTACAATTACAATCGGTATGTGGATATTTTCATAATGATGTAGAATATACGTCATGTACTGGAAATAGAGGAACAGTAATTATATGGGACGCAAGAGTAAAACATCGTGGTGGTGCGAATTACAGCAATAAAGTACGTAATATGTTTTATTTTTCATTATTATGTGGTACATCAGAGATACCCGAAGGAATTACACATTCAATAGAAGATAAATATAAAGAAAAATTATTGAAGATAAATGATATTTAAAAAAATATGAATTTATTTAAAATAGGTATGTCAACTCGTACAACAACAAGAGTACAATAAAGTAGAACAACAACACCTAAAATAACAAGAGTACAATCAAGTAGAAAAACAACATCAATATCACGTGGTGGTAAAAAAAAAGGTGGTGCTAATAATAATGGTTCTGGTAATAAAAAACTATCATTGAATGATAAGGAATATGAAGTATTATCAGAAATTATTACAAAAAAACTATTAACATTAATGATGAACATAGAAGATGAAACAAAAAAAACAAAAGTAAACGTTTATTTTACAAACAAAAAAGACAAATGATTGTGCCACTGACAGAGAACCAAACCACGAATTAGACATAAATTTAAAAAGAATAATAAATATTGATTGTAAATTTGAAAACAGTTTTTTAGAAAAACTTAAGAAACAAGCTGAATCAAATATAGAAATATATTTAACACATGATGAAATCAGTAGCTTGAAAACATTGTATGAAGAAAAAAAAAAAATAACAAAAAATAAGATTGATATTATATTCGAAAACATTAAGAAGGTTAAAAGTGATTATGAAACTCATACGAAAAAGAATACATCAAAAGCAACCAATGTTTCCCAAAGTAATAAAGACCAAATACTTGAAAATATGATGAAGAATCTTGCAATTGAAATAATACAAAAAAGAAGAGATGAACAAACAGAACTATCTTTGTCAACCAAACTAGATGTGTAATTATAGGTTATACATTATATACAAAATCATATAATACTATAATAAAAAACGTATATCGTTGATGAGTCATCTAATAAAAATACTCGACTAATATTATATATATATATTAAAAATGGTTATAGAAAATTATAATATTGATGATAGATGTTATTTTTCTGGAAACGGATTCTGAAAAAATCATGAAATAGGAGAATGTTCTTTAGCATACAGTATAATTCCGAAAGTGGAAAATGTAGTGGAAATTGGTGGTGGAGCTGGAAAAGTTTCTCATGTAATTAACACGTTATTAACAGATAGAACACAGCATATTGTTGTAGAACCTGGTGTAGGAGGTAGAGGTAATCATGGAGACGAACATTTGAAAAATAATAAAAAAAAGTTTGATGACCAATACACAATAATAAAAAAATTTGCAAATGATCTTGTTATGTCAGATTTAGATGTTTTAAAAAATAAACCTCAATGTCTGTATGTTGATTGTGAGGGGTGTTTAAATAGTTTTATGTCAACACCTGTTGGTAGTTATTTATTAAAAAACGTGGAATTTATAGTTAATGAAATGGATGGGCATAATGATAAAATACGGAATACTTGTAAACAAAACGGTTTTGAATTATATATGATAGGTTACGGTTGTGAGAAAAGGTGCAAGACAGAAGTTTGGAAAAAAAAAAGAATTGTACCTTTGGACATATTTAAAAGATCAAAAATGTCTTTATTATTATGCTTTTTAATAATTGCTATAATTATTGGGATAATATTTGTTATTAAATACAATTATAAAAAATGAATAAATATAATGATTTATATTAAATGTTATGTACTTTTGATGAAAAAAAGAAATATTTACGAAAAGAGTTAAATGAGATAGCAAAAGCATGTAAAATAAAATACATAACCAAATTCAATAAAGAAGAATTAGAAAAAGAGATTAAGAAAGTTATATTACAGAATAAACCAAAGAATACAACTATTCCAAAGAATGAAAAAGAAGACTGTATTATTGAATTTTTAAATAAATGTAAAATTACATCATTAGAAACAAGAAAGCAGATATTAGATATAATAAATAAGAATAAGAATGTAGTGATTCCAAATGATATGAAGGAATATAGTTTCAAAAAAAATAATAATAATAATGTATCATCAAGTGGTTATGAGAAGAATAATTTCATAGCATTTTGTAAATATTTTGAAGATGATTTGTTAGGATTTACAAAAACACAAAAACCAAAATTACGTGCGTTTGTACCTGGTGGTTATGGATTAATGATGTTATTGGAGAATAAGTATAATACAAAAGGGAAAATAAAAACAGGTGATTTGGATATAACTGTTAGTATAAATAATACAACATCAAATGTAATTGAAGCATACAATTATTTATTAGCAAAATGCAAGAAGTTTATAGAATTGAGAGCAAATCCTTCTGATTTTAAAATAAATATAGTGAGATTACCTACAACATACAATCCAATATTGAAAATGAGAAGATATTATGTGATATCAATATATTACAAAAATGATGAGTTTGTTGATTTATGTTTAACAGATAGAGAAATCAATAAAGAAGAAATAGATTTAGAATGTAGTAATAAATCATTGTTACCGATAAAGAAAGACGATGGATATTTTAAAGAATATTTTCAAATAATCTATATGGAAAATGTTCCTGGCGTAGACTCGTATTGCTACTTAAAAAGAAATCCTGTAACTGGTAAATTTAGTTGTAAAGGAATGAAAGACATAGATAGAATCAATATATTATGTCAATTATCAAAAAATAAATCATTTCAAAAATATTGTAAATTAACAAATGAATTAACTGTTGATAAATTAAAGGCAATGTCAAAAGAGAAAAGAGATAAGTTGTTTATTTCATTAAGAGAGTTAATTTAGATTGGAAGTAGATGAGAATCATAAATAAATTTACAAAGTACACCAATCATTGCCATACGACCATTCAGAAGTTCAAGATTGGTAGTAAAAGGAGCTTCTTCCACAACATCAAGATTACGGGTTCGGAGAGTAGCGAAAGTAACAATGCCTACGAGAACTCCAAGATATGGCCAAGTATCTTTGACTTGGTCAATGTAATTCATACCAGATACAAGTTCGTATCCACTACCTGCTAGGAATCCTAGCATAGCTAGACGACCATTGAGTTTTTCAGCAACAGCTTTAATATCATTTGTTGGCATAACATCTTCCGAAAATTTAGCTTGTGGAGTAAAATTCTTTTTTGAACGAATATTTTGTGATTTTACAATACGAACATTTGATTTGTATTGTTTGTTTTGACAGAAGAAACTACCACGAAGGACAGTTGAGTTAAGTGTGGTAAGTGAATACATGGTTCTAAATATAGTAGGAGATATAGTTTTAAATGGATATTAAAAATTGAAAAAAAAATATTTTGGATTGGACATCTAACTAACATATAGTTATCAGTAATTATCATCAATTTGCACTAAAAATGATTGAAGATGAACAAAATGTAATCAATGAATGGAAAAACAAAGTTAATTCATTATCTAAGTATAATAATGAATTTTTAAAAACATTTGTGGGGGAATTATTAGAATATATATCAAATATAAAAGATCAAGAAAAAAAACACATTATGTTAGATTTTATAGAAAAAAGAAAAAATTTTACATCAAAAACAAAAATTGTAATCATTAATTATTTGAAACATATAAATATCCAACAAAACGAATGTGAACTAAAAAAAAAATTTAAATTGTATATTGATTTGGGTTCTGAAAGTAGAGAGAAAATAGCAACTTCGCTAACAAAACAACTAGAAAAAATCAATAATATAAGAATAAAAGATAAACAATTAATCGCAAAAGATGAAAGTCATAAAGAAATAATAGACAAAAGAAATTTAGAAATAAGCAATTTAAAAAGAGAACTTGCTAAATTAAGCAACACAGTAGATAATGATAAAAGTAAGTATTTTCTAAAAATTCAAAATTTAAACAATGATTTGAATTCATTAAAAGAAGAAAATGAAAAATTATCAAAGGAAAACAAAAATTTATTACTAGAACAAAATAAAATTTTAAAAATGCAATTAAATCATAGTCATAATCAATAAAGAATAAATTTAAACTATAATAAAATTTTTTTTTATTTAACTACTTTCTTTCATATAAATATATGAAAATGGAAACTTTAATAAATAATTTACCTGAAGATTTAAAGGAATATATTTATGAAAAAGTGCTAGAAGTAAGGAAACCAAGAAAGGTGTTAACTAGAGATTTAAAAGATGATATAGAATCATATTTTTTATTTGATCATATTGTGCATAATTATAAAATCATGTTTAATGGTGTACATCATATGGATTGGGTAGAGAATGCGATAATAAATGTAATGAATGATCATCAAACAATTGGAATAGGTGGTATATATATGAATGTACATCAAGATATAAAAAATACATTTCCAAATTTGAATGATGAAGAGATATCACGGACATTAATAGAAGAATCCCATGTAATGAGATTATGGAGACACATGCCACCCAAAAAACGAATAGATTTATATTTGGAAAGTTGTGATCATATTTTTTAAAAGATAAATCATAATTTGATAATAAATTTATACACAAATTGAATAATGAAATATAAAATTATATATAAATATAAAAATGGATAAGTCATATTTACTATTGTTAGTTCCAATAATGTTAAGTTTCATATCACAAGCTTTATACTGGAAACCCGACATATTTAAAAAATCGCCTAAATTATTTTTTGAGCCACCATCATATGTATTTGGTATAGTATGGACAACTATCTATATTTTATTGGGGGGCTATCTATTTAGAATTTATACTCAAAAGGAGAAATATTATAATTATTTGATAGCAATTTTATGTGTCAATTTATTTCTTAATTATATATGGACACCTATTGTCATGATAAAAATGAAAAAGAAAATGGGCATTTTTATCATTGTTGGAATGATCGGTACATTACTATCACTGATAGTAAGTACATCTGATGTGATATCTAAAAATCTATTGCTTCCCTATATGACATGGTTAATTGTAGCATTGTTATTGAATATTGAATTATTAAGAAAACAAGTGTAGTTTTTTAGTAAAACAATTAATTGTTAATTGAAACATATTTTAATTTTTAAATAGTAAGAAATTGATAATTATGATACTAAAATATAAATGAAGTCCAAGGCGATATTATTTGGATTAAATTATATAGACACACCATCAGCGAGGTTATACGGATGTATAAATGATGTGAAGAATATGGCGAAGTTTTTGAAAGAGGAAGCGAAATATGATGTGGTAAGAGAGTATACAGATGAACGAAATATGAGTAAAGTGACAGGTAATTATATAATAAATGCAATATATAAACTTGCGATAGATTCTCATAGATATAATTTGGATAGAGTGTGGATACATTATAGTGGACATGGTTGTGCGATAAGGGATCGTGATGGAGATGAAAAAGATGGTAAGGATGAATGTATAGTTCCTGCGGATTATTATAATGGAGTAATTACAGATGATCTAATCAAAAGAGTTTTACGATATTTTAATAAAAAAACACAAGTAACATGTATATTTGATTGTTGTCATTCTGGAACAATAGGTGATTTAAGATATGAATATAGAATACCAAATGTGTGTAGTCTTGATAATTGCAAATCTAAATGTCGTGCAAACATTTTATTATTATCAGGATGTATGGATCATCAAACATCAGCAGATGCATATAATGTTCAAGGAAAAAATCAATATTCAGGCGCGATGACATCATGTTTATTAATGTCAATGAAAGAATCACCTAAAGTATTTGAAACCTTTGTAAAATTGAGAAAATATTTGAAAGATAAAAATTTTACACAAATACCGATATTAACAAGTAGTTTTCGTTTAGATTCACGAACAACATTATATTAATTATTTTTGGATGACAAAATTTCTTGCAGGAAATAAGGAAGGGTAATACCAATCTGCAATGTAACTTATGTCAAATATTTTATTGTGTTCTTTTGTAAATTCTTTGACTGCTTTTGTAACACCGAAAACAACTTTGTTTCCATTAAATTGCAATTCATCAATATCATTGATATGATAATCATCACCCATGATGATACCTCCTTTTTTTAATTTCTTCCAATATAGGTCTAAGTCTAATTTACAACCTTCGTAGGAATGATTTGCGTCAATATAGATAAAGTCAAACATTTCGTCATTGAAATTGTGAACGATTTTATCAGAATATCCTTTACATATTTGAATACGATCATGAAAAGGAAGTAAGTTTTGATTCATAATTTGAAAATTAGTGTTATGATCATGAAATAGTTCGTCATAATCTTCAGGATGATCTTCCCAACAATCAACTAAATATAATTTTTTACAATTCCAATTGGAAAGTAAATGTTTGCTAAATTCTCCGCGTAGAACACCAACTTCACAACCAATACCATTAGGATATCTTTCATTTAAAAAATGTATAATATCAGTTCTTTTTTTTTCAAAAGGGGTAATAAGAGTATTAGTCATAATTATTAATCATATTTAATGAAATAGTTAAATCACTTTGTTTAAAATTAAATAAAAAAATAATATATTCATCATGTTAAAAAAATCATGAGCGATTGTAAATCTTTTACAAAAACATTTTTGCAAAATTATCTAAGAGACATGAAAAAAAAGAAGGGAACAAAAGTGAAATTGACAGGTTCAAAGGATGAATTATGTAAACAATATTTAAAATTAAAAGAAGATTCTGCACTTAAATCATGGGAAAGTCCGCAAACAAGTCCAAATGCGTATGGTAATTCTTGGGAGGCATTATCGGTAAAAACAAATTATTCGCCGATAACTGATGAAAAAACTAAAGATAATAAAGAGAATATTGAAGAACAAATGAAAATTTTGTTAAAAATAAGAGAATATTTAAAAAACAATATTCCGTCAGGATATGAGATCAAAACATTTCAAAAACTATTGAATTATGAATTGAATAAATATATAGATAAATATGAAAAATCTCCCCCAAAGAAGAAACATATGAATAAAGATGAAATAGCTGAATTAATTAAAAATAAAACAGATATGAAAAAAATTATATTGGAGTTGAAGAAAATACCAAATGGTCATTTAGATAGAGAGTGGATAGGAATTGATGCAATACAGGATACAACAAAAGAATGGTTGAAAAATTATTCAAATGAGGATAAACGAAAATATTTAAAAATCATTGGTAGGGATGATTTAAGTCCAACAAAAGATTGGTAACAATAACGAAAATAATATGAATTTATATAAAGTATTTGCAAACAATGGAAATACAACATTTAATAAACGCTACATTACTATTATTACTTTCATTTTTGGGAAATTATACTGGTGGTCTGATTGGATGTAAATTAGAAAAAATCGTTTCTACATCACATCCATTGTTGAAAATGTTTTATGTAGTTTTGATGGTATATTCATGTTTCACAATAACAGATAATAAAACCAATCATCATCCATTGAAATTGTTTTTTTATGCATTTTTGATAGTGTTTGTATTTAATATGTTCAATAGACAAACACATTATACGTTGATGATAGCATTATTTTTAATGATAAGTATCTTATTTGTGAATAAATTAATAACATATTCAGAAAAAAACAAAGATTATACTGAAAAAACTATAAGAAATCTAAAGAAATTTCAAGATTTTCTAATCATATCATTAGCAACAATATTAACACTTGGATTTATTATATATTTTATTGAAAAGAAAAATGAATATGGTAAAAAGTTTGATTTAATAACATTTCTTGTTGGTAATGAAAAATGTAAAAATAAATAGATTAAGATGATGAATCATAAAATGTTTTTGCGGTTTGAGATGCTAACATAGATACACCAGCACTAGCAATAACTCCTAATGGTCCAGTTGCGATCGCAGAAGTAGCTAAAACTAAATCCATCATTCCACCAGCAACGGCACCTGTTCCAATACCTACTACAGCGCGTTTACGATCATTTGCTAGAGCTAATTCTCCAGCGTCACTAATTTGTCCAAATGCTTCAACACTAGTTTCTAAACCGACGGCTTCAACAACACTAACTGCACTACCCATAATGATTAATGTTGAAAGATATTTTTTAAATTATGAAATAAATTTTTATCAAATTTTTCAAAAAAAAAATTATATATAAATAAATGAGTGATTTAAAAGCAAACCAAAAGAAATTAAAACAATTAAAGGAAAAACACGATGAATTAGACTGTAAAACTGTTGATTTTTACCAAAAAGTTGAATGTGTAGAAAAGAAGAAAAGAATGAGAACTAGTATAAAAACTCTTGAAAAAAAAATAGCCGCTGCTAAACCTGCTTCTGTTCGTAAACCTGCTCCTGCTTCTCCTAAAGCAAAAGGTGTAAGAGGTAGACCTCCAATGGATTGCTCTAAATTAGATAAAAAAGTAAGTGAAAGAAAAACAGAAAAAGGTAAAAAAACTGTATTGAAGAAATGTAGCGATCGTGCTAGTCATCCTACTAAACCATGTGCTGTAAAAAACAATAAATGCGTAACCAAATAAATTAAAAAAATTGTTATTTATATGTTATTATTCAATATAGTTTAATAATCATAATAATATTCGTCATAAGGATCATAGTTATTCCATTCATTGTAATGTTCTGGATCATCATAATATACATTAAATCCAAATTCAAGATAATCTTGTAGTCTATGTTCATATTCATAAAGTTTATTTGTAGCTTCATCATCATATTCTAATTCTGCAACAATTTGATTGAAATTTTTATATATAGCGGAAGCAAATTGTGATCCAAGAAGAGGTAAATCATCTTGAACATCACACAAGTATTCGTACATCGCAAATATTGAAAGTTTACGATATTCTTCTCCTTCAGTAAGATTATGAATTTTGAGATATTGACCAATATTGTTCATGATTTCTTTCATTTTTGCACGTTCAAATTCTCTTTCTTTTTCTTGTTCAAGTAGTTCTTGTTTTTTGCGTTCAAGTTCAAGAAGATGATCATGATATTTTTTCTTGATATTGTCACAATACATCATGAGTTCGTGACGATATTGATTGTTATTGATGATAAGAAACATAGATTTTAAATCTTCGTCATTATTATCTAAATGTTTTGCGATATTACTAGCAATTCCAGGAGTGGTAAGAACATCAATCTTAAATGGAGCCTTTAACGTGTCTTCCACGAAGAGACGATTTGTCACAGATCGTGTAGTTACGGGCATGATTTTGTTTTGTAAGGAAGGTAATGTATTTGTTTATATAATATTTTTTTCAATTTTTTCAATAAATTATTATTCTTGTAGTAGTTTTACCAATTCTTTATCTTTGTACTTATAGTCAAAATCTGGTTGATCCAAGCGCCCATCACGAATGACTTCGTATTTTCCTGTTTTTGTATCAAGAGTGTATATGTTAAAATTTGTAGACAAATCAAATTTCTTTGTTCTTGTTGCTAAATTTAGACTAATACTACCTTCTGAACCACTAATGATGCGATGAAATATTCCCGCTGGCCAAACGATCATTGCGGGTTGATCACAATACAGTTTGTCGTTTTTGTATACTTTATCAGGAGTTACAATAAACGATTCTTTTTTCTTTTTAATTGGACAGTAAATATCAATAAATCGTTCACCTTGCAGCACAATTAGGTTATCATCTTGACCAGGATGCATGTACCACGGACGTTTTACACCTTCACAAGGACCTGGTGAAATTCCGTTAGCTTTATGAATCACACGATCTATTCCGTCAATTTTAGGAATATCTGAAGGCACAACTTCGTCAAAAAGAACACCTGCGGTGCGTCGAAGAGTTCGCAAAGGAATAAGGCGATACATGTTTTTTTAATAATTGATAATACAAAAAGTCGCTTAAATAAAAATTAAAACTATTTTAGAAGAAAGTCACACAATAAAAATTGAAAAAAAAACTCTTTATCAAAAAACAACAATACGCTTTTCTTTTGATATAATCATGACTAACATTGTGCATTACGAAAATACATATCTTATTAAGAAGAGTACAATTCCTACATATTGTAGTGCACCTTTGATGAAAAGATATAATTCATTATGTAAAAATTGCAATTCTTACATGTTTATTTTATCAACAGGAGAACAACTATTTTCGTGTGGAATAAAAAAACATATGAATTACATCACTAGTTTGACATCACCTGAAAGAAAAGTGTATGTATTTCAAAAAAATACAATTGACAAAAAATATGATACATGCAATTATCTAAAATATGATACATGCAATTATCTAAAATATGA